>Ga0181355_1000034_pt1 | contig 43152 bp, 52 predicted proteins | sample Fa13VDMM15DN_FD_130099 | JGI IMG/M metagenome (GOLD analysis project Ga0181355, IMG submission 130099) | Freshwater viral communities from Lake Michigan, USA - Fa13.VD.MM15.D.N | ecosystem: Environmental > Aquatic > Freshwater > Lake | place: USA: Michigan | collected 2013-09-23 | reverse complement strand
TACCTTGCTCAGTGCGTCAATTTATCTTCAATGATATTAATCGGGGTCAGGAAGCGCAGTTTAATTCGGGTACCAACGAGGGTTACTCTGAGGTGTGGTGGAATTACTGCTCTAAAAACAGTAGTGCAATTGACCGCTATGTTATTTTTAATTACCTTGACCGGGTTTGGTATTACGGTACGTTAGATCGTACGGCTTGGTTGGACTCACCGCTTCGCCCGTTCCCAATGGCTGCAACGGAGGGCAAGATTATTGTGTACCACGAAGCGGCGGTAGACGACGGCTCAACTAACCCACCAAGCGCAATTGAATCGTATATCCAGTCTTCTGACTTTGATATTGAGGACGGGCACAACTACGGATTTGTATGGCGAATAATTCCTGACATTACCTTTGACGGGTCGGATACCACGGGGCAAACTTCGGACAAACCGTTTGTACAATTTACAGTGCGCCCCAAACAAAACCCCGGTTCAAACTACGGTACGGCCTTGTCTCCGACGGTAACTTCGGCGCAGAGCTACGCTGGTACGACTACTTACAACGTGCAGCAGTTTACTGAGATTGTTTATAGTCGGGTGCGTGGTCGCCAGATGGCGTTCAAAGTAGAGTCAAACAGCGTTGGCACTCAGTGGCAGTTGGGTGTACCCCGTATTGATGTGCGTCCTGACGGCAGGAACTAACTATGTCTACAGGAACTACAAGAAGTCCGGCGTTACCACTTGCGCCTGTTGAATACCAGCGGGAGTATATAGATACAGTTCATAACGTCCTGCGGCAGTATTTTGCTCAGTTAGATAACCCCGGATCTAGTGCCGCGTCTACAAGCCGACCTGATGCTAATACGGTAACAGCGGCTTTGAACTTTAGTCAGGTAAATCCCACTACGGGACTACGCGAAATAAGCTGCCCGACCAGTGTGGAGTACGCTGCGGGCAAGCTGCGAACTGGGGATATTTATTACGATACAACGACATTTGCACTGAAGATCGTGCCATGAGGCAGACGCTATACAAAGACGACGAAGTTATTTTTCTATGCGACTACTTACGGGACATTAGTAAGGTAGCTTTGCACTTAAATATAGCGCCGGGGGCGTGGTCGCCGTCAAAATTCAAAAGGTACTATAGCATTTTTACTAACGTGGTTGCGCCGGGGTTGAAAGCCGAAGGCTACAATGAAGTATATGCAACCCCTTTTGAAAATGACATAAAAGCGCGTAAACTTATTGCAATGTTCGGATTACACGAGTATGGGCAAAACATGGGCCTTGTACTAATGAAGAAGGAGATTTGAGATGCCACAGATTGTCTTGGCTGCTACCGCTAACGCTGCTTTAGCCGCCCCTGTTGTTGCCGCTACTGTTGCTCCCGCCGTTGCCGCTACTGGAACTGCCGCCGCGCAAACCGCTGCCTTAGAATTAGCAAAGAAAGAAGCAATCGCGGCTGGCATGAAGCAAGCTGGGGTAGAAACTGCTAAACAAGCTACTGCGGAAGCTGTAAAACAGCAAGTCGGTACAGAAGTTGCTAAGCAAGGTATAGCCCAAGCTGGTCAACAAGTTGGAACGGAAGCAGCAAAGCAAGGTATCTTCTCTGCCAATCCTGCTGGTATGCCCCCAACTGCTGGTGCGCCAATTACTCCTACTGGCCCTGCTACACCGCTTCCCCCGGCTGGTAATGCGCCACCTGTATCTCCCGCTGATATGGCGGCTCGTAACGCTGAAATGCAAGCTGCTAGAGAGAATGCTGCAAGAGAATTTGCTGCGAGAGGTAATCAAGTAAAGGGCACTGCGGCAATGCGTGACGCGGCAACTCAGCCGTTTGACCCAGCAGCAGCAACATCTTCTGCCCCACCAGCGGGGGGTACACCCTTTACATCACCCGCGCCTATCATAACACCTAACTCTACTATCCCCACAGTAGAACCAAGCGCGCTGGAAAGAGGCGTTATGGAGGGGATGAAAATTGTTAAAAAATACCCTACGGAAACCGGGCTTGGGCTGATGGCGGCTGGGCAGTACATGAACCAGCCGGAGTATGAGAAAGAAGACAAAGACAAGTACAAGAGTACTGTAGATATGTCTGGGTTCCAGCCTTCAATACCCAAACAGCCGTCGTTTACCCGGTCGTACGAGTATCAAAACTATGCTGTTGGCGGTCCTGTTGAGCAGATGTCGGCTCAGAATGCTATTGGGACAAATACTGGCTACCCTATGGCAAACTTGCAAACGCCTATGTATTCCGACCCTGAGATGCAACGTCCAGAGGCTACAAACGTAATTGCGCCAAGCGCAGACGCTGGAGTGAATACTTATACTGGTGAAGCACGGTTTGCAGAAGGCGGTCTTTCTGCGGCGCAGCGCCGTGAGTATGGTCTTAAAAGTAGTGGTCAGAGAGCAGCTAGGGGGCTAACCGCGTCTTATGAAGAGATGGAAGAGGCGCGTCAAAGAGAAGCGATGAAGCTGTTTAATGAAAGCTCTCTTCCATCTCCTCGCCCTATTGCTCGTAGCCGCACCCAAGAATTAAGCAGCCCTTTCTCCGCCGCGATGGCTGAACACGCACGGTTGGGCAAGAAATCTAAAGTGCCAGTAGTACCGTTACCTAAGACTAATCTAGGTGACATTGATAACTACATGGACATCCCGATTGACGCTGCGAATGGTGGCATCATGCGTGATGCGCAACGATATGCTTCTGGTGGAGAAACGCAGTACGGTGTTAAGTCTAATCCTAACCACGTAAACCCTGAGAATCAAACACGTAGTCAACTTGCAGGTGGCATGAGACCAACTGCGCCAACTGCGCCAGTAATGACGGCTCCCAAATATACGGCTCCTGTACAACAAGCCTATGCACCTATTTCTTATCAACAATTTCAAGCCCAACCCCAGCCGCAGCCTCAACCTCAACAATCTGATATGAGTGACTTCTATAGCTCTATGGATCAGCAACTTGGCAACTATGGGTTTGCAGAGGGCGGTATCATGCACGGTCTTGGCGGTTATTCTGATGGTGGACGTTTACTGAGGGGTCCCGGCGATGGAGTTTCTGATTCTATTCCTGCTGTTATTGGTAAGCGTCAGCCCGCTCGTCTTGCTGATGGCGAGTTTGTTATCCCTGCTCGAATTGTCTCAGAGTTGGGAAATGGATCAACAGAGGCAGGAGCAAGAAAACTCTACGCCATGATGGAGCGCGTTCAGGCGTCGCGTAAGAAGAGCATAGGCAAGAAGAAGGTAGCGGTAAACAGCAAATCAGATAAACACTTACCAGCGTAAAGATGCCCTTATATCAGATTACTCCGGCGCAGTTACCCCAAGTATGGCCTATCGTTGCGCCGATGTTGCAAAGAGCAATTGATCTTGACCCTGAATTAAACACAGCAGAGCAAGTCGAGTTTGCAGTGCGTACAGGTCGTACTTATTTGTTGATCTGGGACGAGCCGGGCGAAGGCATTACTGGGGCTGTGACTGTAGACATTATTGATTACCCGCGTGAGCGCGTAGCGCATGTGAATTTGATGGGCGGTAAAAGTATCGTCCGCACACATGTGTTTGATGAAGCTAAAAACTGGATGCGCTTAATGGGCGCTACAACCACACAATGTTGGGCTAAAGGTACTCTAGTCCAGATGTACGAAAAAATGGGCATGACCAACACCCATCAGGTGATGAGGGAAAAATTATGATTATCCGCAATAAGTTCAACGGCTACGTAAACGGTAACAATCGACTCTACCCCGGCGGTGGCGGTGGTCCGACTACGACTAAGTCTGAAACCTCAAACATCCCTGAATATGCCCGTCCGTATGTTGAGCGGATGATGGGTTCAACTGAGAAACAAGTCTATACCTACGGTGACCAAGGAAACATAACTGGCTTCCAACCGTATAAACCGTTTGAGGGCGAAACAGTTGCGGGCTTTAGCCCGACGCAAGCCCGAGCCATGCAGGGTATTAGTGGCTATCAACTACCGGGTCAAACTAATCTGGCTACTCGTATGACCGGCGCGGCGGGTATGGGTTCTATGGGTGTGGGTCAGCGATACGAGCAACAGGCAACTAACCCTTACGCCACACAAGCGTACATGTCGCCTTACATGCAGAACGCGCTTGAACCCCAGATGCGTGAAGCGGCACGACAGTCAGCTATACAGGGTCAGCAGAACCAAGCCCAAGCTGTAGGACAGGGCGCGTTTGGTGGCTCTCGTTCGGCTATTGTAGAAGCGGAACGTCAACGTAATTTAGGCCAGCAGCAATCCGACATCTACGGTAAGGGTATGCAAGACGCTTTTCAGTCTGCACAGCAAGCACAACAGTTCGGTGCCAAGCTCGGCCTTGAAGGTTATAGTGAGGCTGGTCGGATGGCGGGTCAGATGGGTGCGTTGGGTCAGCAGCAGTACGGTCAGGAAATGGGCCTTATGGGCCAGCAGATGGCAATTGGTGACAAGCAACAAGCGTATGAACAGCAGCGCCTCAACCAGAAAATCCAAGACTACGCAACCGCTCAGCAGTATCCGTTTATTCAACTGGGTACGCTCTCTAACATGCTGCGTGGCTTGCCTATGCAAGCGTCTACTACTCAGATGTATCAGGCTCAACCTCCTGCATTACAACAGGCCATAGGCTTAGCTGGTGCAGGAGCAAACCTGTATCAAGCATATAACAGTAGCCCACCAAAGAAAGAAGGCGGGGCTATTAAGGAGATGGCCTCCGGTGGTATTGCCACAGGTGCTGACCCATACAAGCTGCCTAGCATGATGAAGAAACTCTCAGACGACCAGCTTCAAGGTAAGTTGAGCGGTGACACCGACCCTGAGACTATGGGTATTGCTCAAGCTGAGAAGCAGCGCCGTGACCAAACACGTGCTGGTGCGCCTAAGATGATGGCAGGTGGTGGTGCAGTTGCGTTTAAAGAAGGCAGTAGAGACGCTATTACAAACCCGTATGATTTTAGCAAAGAAGACAAGAACGCCGTTCCAGCTAAAGCACCCGCACCCGTGGCTAAAGCACCCGTGGCTAAAGCACCTGCTCCTGCTCCTGCTCCTGCACCTGTGGCTTCTGCTACGCCTTATCAAGATCAATTCCGCGCGGCTTCGGAAGGGTTTACCCCACCAGCAGATTTTGAAAAAGCCCGTGCGGGGATCAAGACTCTTGAAACCCGAGTTGCCGGTGGTGTTGAAGGTGAACTAAGTCGCCAAGACGCCGCTTATAAAAAATTGGGTATTGACCCAGTTAAGATGTTTAATGAAGAACGTGCTCGTGTCCAAGAAGAAAAGAAGATGAGCAGAGAAGACGCTAGAAAGGCTGAGTACATGCGTTACGCGCAGATGTTTGCTAAATTTGGATCAACCCCCGGCCCCGTACTTAGAGCTGTAGTTTTGGCAATTAATGATACCGTACCTGATCTTATTGAAGATCAAAAAAAGGCAAGTGATATTCAACGCGAAGCTAATAAAGTTTTAAGTGATTTGAACAAGTCTGAATTACTTGAAAAACAAAATAGGGCTAATGACGCACTCAAAGCACATAACGATGCAGCAAAAACATTAACTCAACTTAGTACAGAGTTAGGCACAACGTTGTTCAAGGCTGAAGTTGATAAGCTTCAAATTAAAGGACAATTGGCAAAATCAGAAGCTGAAGGCATCTCTGGAGAGAGAAGAGAACATATACAGGGTAAATACCTCGTCGAAGGGAAAAGAATAGACGCCGGTGCAACTATGGCGGCTAACGAAAGGCGTATAAAAGCTGACGAGAAAAAAGATCAAAGAGAATTAGATAAACGTATAGACACGCAGACTAAAAACGCCCGCGCCGAGTACAACGCCTATATGAGTAATAAAGAACGGGTAGCGGAAAAGCAAAAACTTAATAGAGACTTAACCAACGCTAAGCCGGGGACTAAAATAAGAATAGCTGCGGAAAAGCGTCTGGAAGAAATGAAGCGGGAAGAACAGAAATACATAAGAGACTTGCCTAAGTCTTACGAACTTGCAAAGATTGACGATCTCATTCAAGAATCGAATGCTGATAGTGGTACTAGCCCTTACAGCCCCGAAGTTCAAGCAGCACTTGACAAATATAAGTAATCTACACGATGGCTAATTTTAGAGAACTTGAACGCGCGTTTATGAACGCGGATAAAGCTGGGGATAAAGAAGCCGCTACCCTTCTGGCGCGTGAATTACGACGCCAAGTAGAGCTAAGAAACGCGCCACAAAAAGAAGAACCAAAGAAAGCGCCCGAGTCTAGGAATGTTTTAAGGGTGGCTAGTGATACGGTTATCACAGTGGCTAACTCGTTTGCTGGTGGTATAGAGGCGGCGGCTGACTATGTCTCGCCGGGCAATGCGTTTTCAAAAGCTATTGATAAATTTACTAAAACAACAGAAAATTTACAAAGCGACATGGTCAAGGCTGGGCGCGAGAAGTTCCAAAAGGATTTGGAAGCCGCTCAAACAGGTGGAGAAGAAGTCGCCGCCGTTGCCAGATATATAGCTGAAAACCCTTTGCAAGCCACCGCCCAAGCGGCTGGCTCTTTTCTTGGTCCCGGTCTAGCTATTAAGGGGTCTGTAAAAGCCGCCCAACTATTAAAACTTACTGAGAAAGCCTCAAGCCGAGTGGGTCTAGGGGCTGGTGTTGTGACTAACGCCATGATGGCAGGTGGCGACGCTGGCGGCTCCGCATACAAGATGGTGATGGATACGCCTGACGAGATTCTTTTAAAGAACGATTACATCCGTAGCCAAGTTGAAAAAGGTGTATCACTAGATAAAGTAAAAGAAGAAGCCGCAACTACTGCGGCCCGCCGTGCGTCATTCATTCCTTCCTTGATTGGTGGCGCAACCGGTGCGTTCGGTGTCGAACGGTTCTTAGCTGGCGTAGGTGGTAAAACCGCTGCCACAACTCTGGGCGGTGCAATTAAATCTGGCTTGTCCGAAGCTGCTCAAGAAGCTCTTGAAGAAGGTGTAACCGAGTACTCTGGGCGCTCTGCCGCTCAGACTTATGACCCACGTATTGACCCGATGAAGGGTGTAGCGGGTGCCGCCACAATGGGTGCAGCCCTTGGCTTTATACCGGGTGCGGGTATTGGTGCGCTTGAAACACGTAATCAACTTGCAGCCGACGCGGCAAAGAAAGACTTAGAAGCCCAGCAAGCAGTAGATCAAGCAGCGCAAAGCGCAGCGGCTATCGTCCCAGATGCGCAAGCCATTCAGGCGCAAGCGCAAGCACAACCACCTGCCACCCTACCTTTCGGTATCGCTACACCCGAGCAGATAGCTGCCGCGATAAACCCACCAGCCCCAGCCCCCGAGGCAGACCCGCTTGCCGCTGTAGACGCACAGATGGACGCTGCGCGCGCTCAACCCGAGTTGCCTCCTGCAAAAGTAAAAAATGAGACAGATGAGCAAAAAGTAATTAGATACGGCGCTGAACTTGCGCTTGGCGTGGATTCGGATGGTAAAAAACTTACACCGATAGAAGTAAAAAGAAAAACAGAAGCACTAGGTAAAGCTGAAAAAAGACTGGGAGCCGAAAATGTCGAACGTATCCGAGCCAGTGCCGCACAATCTGCTGGAATTAACGCCGCAGGAGATCAGTCTGGCGCTGCTGGCGCTCCACGAGAATTGGCAGTCGCCTCCGGAGAATCTACAACACCTATCGACTCTAGACTGGATGATACTGGAGGGAATGCTCAATCAACTCCTATTTCAGCGGAGAATCAGCGTACTACATTAGAAGAGGGGGAACCGCCTGTTCCTCCGGGCATGACTCGCTTATATCACGGTAGTGCTACGCCGGGTAGAACAGAAGGTAAAGCTTGGTTTAGTACTGATAGAAACTACGCTAAAAATTACCGTAAAGATGCCGAACTTCAGTATGTTGATTATCCAACAGAAAAAGTTAATGCTGCGCTTGACCCAGATGGGTATGGTCAAACTGTAGAAAAAGGTTTCACATTAAACACAGAGCTTGATTCTTCTGAAACAGGCCCCCGCAACATATTAGGAAAAACTGATGTCATTAAAACCCCTGAAGCCAAGCAAACAAAAGAAGAAGGACAAGCAAAAGCAGCCGCACCCGCAGTAGATGAAGAAGCTGCTCTGCAAGAGGAAGCCGCTCTGCAAGAGGAACTTGATGCGCTTAATCAAGCCGCCGAAGAAACGCCCGCGCCCAAGGTAGAGAAGAAAGAACCTGCGCCCAAGGTAGAGAAGAAAGAACCTGCACCCAAGGTAGCAAAGAAAGACTACGCTGCGACTGAACGTGTATTTAAAAAAGAACACATGCCGTTTGTTATGGCAGATGTAGATACACGCGCCGAGCCACCAAAAAATATGGACGAGGCTATCAGCCACGCCGGTGCCGAGACTGCGTTTGATCAGTTTGATACAGCGTTGAGCAGCCTCAAAGAGACTTATGCCGACCAAATAAAAGCTGAAAATAAAGCGAATACTGACAGACATAACGAGAATGTAAAACTTGGTATACCGTCTATTAAGCCAGAAACTGTAACTATTTATGACATCTTGGGTCGTATGACCCAAAGTGAGCGCAAAACCGCTATTGATAAAGTCATTGACGAAAATAAACTTAAACCAGAGCAACTAAATAAAAAGAAAGCACGGGATGCGTTTGTTAAGTCGCTGTCCGAGTCCCAGAAAAAAGCGGTTGACGCCAAGCGCAAAGAAACTATTGAGGCAGAGATCAAGGCTGTATCCAAGCTAGGTAAGAAGAGCGCCTCTGATATTCGCGCAGCCCGTAAGAAAGCCACTGCCGGTACATCCGTTGCCACTGCCAAGGTAGGCAAGGCGCAGCCGGTTACAACGGTTAAGGTCGAAGAGAAGAAGGATAGCGAAAATATAATTGAGCGAGAGACTGTAGCCGCGCTGCGCTCTGGTGATACCAATACAATCCTACGCGCCATAAAAACGGGCTATACCGACCCGGCTACCAAGCTGTTTGCGTCCCGTATCGAGGCAGTCATTAGTCAGTTCGGCATCAAGCCGACCGTTGTCATCGGTAAGGTGGAGGGCAATCGCCCCGCTCAGTATGACCCATCGAATGAAACGATTACGGTTGACCCCGATGCTCCACGTGGAACAATGCTTGACGTTGCCGTGCTGCATGAGTATGCCCACTTCATCACTGACCGTGCGGTGGATAACCCACAGAACCTGACTCCGATCCAGAAAATTGCGCTGGAAAACCTCAGTAAACTCCAGCAGCACGTAGCAAAGACGCTTGGTAAGAAGTACGAGATCGGCAATCTTAAAGAGTTTCTCGCTCAGTCGTTTTCTAATTCAGAGTTTGTCGCTGAGATGGCTAAGATACCGCCGCTCACCAAAGTCATTAAGGTTCCGAACGCGCTGCGGGAGTTTGCTGTCCGTGTGATGCAACTGCTTGGTATCAAGGGCGATAACGTATCTAGCCAAGTGCTAGAAAACATCCAGACGATGATCACCGGCCCGTTCGATGTCAGACCGCCGCTCTCGCCAAAAACCCCCGGTATTGCTACGGGTGTGTCGTTCATGGAAGCGCCCAAGGAGCCTAAGAAGGCTGGCGAGTACACGGGCAAGTCTACCGAAGAGTTTATTGCAGGGCAGAAGCTGCCTGAGAGACCAAAAGGTTTCTTCGGTTCTATCCGTTCATGGTTCTCTGGCGGCTTGGGTAATCGAGCTAAAGAATTTACTAGGCTGTATCAAAATGAGAGCTATATAGCCAAAGACTTGCAACGTCAGTTAGATAGGGCGGGGCTTCTTGTTGTTGGTGATGAGAGTATTGCCACTAATCTATACGATAGGATGTCGCTTGCACCGGGCGACTTCCGTAACTTAGACAACACCTACGTCAACCCAATCATAAACAAGATCAACGATATGTTGGTCAACATGGTAAAAGAGACAGGCCAATCAGTCGATGTGGTGCTGCAACGCTTAGCCGCTTATGGTGAAGTTATGCACGAGAGTGAAGTCCGCGCTGTTAAGTATTTGAAAAATGTGCCATTACGCTCGGACGATATGGCAAAGAATATTAATTGGTTTGGAAAATTAGTTACCCCCGCCACAGCTCATACCGAAATCTTTGCCGAACTTACCTCAAAAGACGGACTTGCCAAACGCGCCGATAGCCTAGGCATGACTACTAAAGATTTAGCTAAAGCTTACCGCAAACTTCTAGACGACATCGTTGCTGACAAAAATAACCTTGACCCAAGCAAGTCTCATTTGCATGACGTAAATAGCTATCACTACAGCGTATTGGGTGGGTTAGAGACCTCCGATGTACAGCGGCATTTGGCTACGTTTAATCAGAACAAAACTGAAAAGAAAATGATGGACGACATCTTGGCTGAACTACGCGCCTTGTCTGACGTTACTATCATGCTCAATAAGCAAGCCAACTACTGGTCGCCGCAGGTTGATAACCTTGTGGACTTCTACGGCTACAAGAATTACATCACATACAAGGGCAATCCTGTAGAGAAGGAAGACGCTGACTTGTTCTACGGTGGCGACAACAAGTTGGGTAGGGAACTTCAGCAAAGGGAATACACGCAGGAGGGGCGCTACACGCTGCCTGACAACCCGATCCTTACCATGATGGCTGACGCGTCGATTGCCGCTTCGCGCTCTGGACGTAAGGGCGTTAGTAAAGTCCTGTACAACCTTGTGAATCAAAAACTTATAGACGGCGAGATTGAAAAGATAGTCTCGTTTGAAGAGCGGTACAAGTTAAAAGAAGACGAAAAACTGTTCAAGTTGATGAACCAGCAAAACGTGTTCTTGCACTACATGCCTGACGGTGAAGTAGCTGTTATCTCGGTAAAGAACGAGCGGTTGCGTAATGCTATTCGTAAGTCGTATCAAACTGGAAGCGGGTTTATAGATAAGCTCAATACCATAACAAGCTTTATGGGACAGACCCACACCCGCTTTAACGTAGCGTTTGCGCCTAAGAACTTTGTCCGTGACATGCTGGCTAACGCGTTTAACATCAGTATTGATATGTCCCCCGGCGCTGCGTCCAACTATATCGGGGCGATTGCCAACAAGGTAGTCGCCAACGGGTTTTATAAATCATACGAGGTAGCCGGAGCGTTTTACGAGGCTGGGGCTGACCCTGCCAAGAACCCCAAGCTGAAAGCTATGCTTGCTAAAGATAAATCAGGGCACGTTAAGGACTTACTGGATTATCTACAACATGGTGGCGACATCTCGTACGTCAGTAGTTTTACTGACAAGGGTCAATTCCGTGACCTCTTGAAAAAAGCCAACAGGTCAACCGGCGCGGCAGGATTTGCAATAACTAAATGGGAAGCAACTGTTAAGTTCCTTGATCAGTACATGGCTGGCTTTGAATTTACAAGTCGCGCCGCTGCATTCAAGATTCGCAAAAGTGAAGTAATGGGCGAATTGATGAAGAAAGGTATGAGCAAAGCCGAAGCCGAAAAAGCTGCCAATATACCCGCCGCTGCCTTTGCCAAAGGTCTGGCGAACTTCGAAGAGAAGGGTTTAAAAGGCAAGCAGATGGGCGCGTGGTTCATGTTCTTTAACGCATCTGCTACGGGTGCAGTACGAGTTATCGAGCCGCTGGCACCTGCTCTATCCGCTGCCATTGAGTCTATTAAAGCCGGGGTTACTTTAAAGTCGCCTTTTCAGGGGTATCAAGCCGCCGCTGACCGTGCATGGTCTGAGTTGTCCCCAGAGTTGCGGAAGAAAGGCGATAGAAAAACATTCGACAAGAAGTTTATTGAACAAGCCAAGCGCGGTAGAAATACTACAGCCGTTATGATCGGGTTTGGTGTGGCTATGTATTACCTTGCATACGCAGGTGCAGGTGAGGACGAGTACGGGCGCAATCGCGTAGCTACTGATGATATGTCCCGTTGGATGCGCGACGCTCGGTTCTTTGTTGGTGATGAGGTAAACGATATTATTACTCTGCCTTGGGGCTTCGGCATGGGTGCGTTTGCCGCCCTCGGCGCTCAGTTTGCTTCGTTGGGTAACTCTGACACCAAGTTTACTGAGGTGCTGGCAAACTCCATACCAATCCTGATGGACTCATTCCTGCCTCTGCCAGTATCCAAGGGCAGTCTTATAGACGAGCCGGGCAAATATATTATTGACTCAGTTGCACCAGCGCCACTGCGGCCCATCGTTGAGTTTGCCATGAACTACAACTCTCTTGGGCAAGAGATTTATAACAACCGCCAAGGCCCGAACGGCAGTGTTTATACGGGCGGCGCTAATACACCTAAGATATTCACGGACGCTGCAGCATTTCTTTATGAGATTACAGGGTTTGAGTTTGGCCCGAACGAAATGTATTTCTTTGCCTCTGCCTACGTAGACGCTTTTGCAGAGGCTGGCGTAGCAGGGTGGAATTTATTCACAATCAGCGGCGAAGATAACCGCTCTACGATGGAACGGGTTAAACAAGACAGTTTAATACTGAGCAACTTTGTCGGAACGCGCTCTGACTACGACGCTCGTATGTGGGGCAAGATTGAAAAAGACTTGGATAAACGGGCAGACCGGTTAAAAGAGTTGGAAGAGTCTAATATCGAGGCATACTACGCCCACCTTGAAAAAGATCCAATAGATGAATACTTGGTCGCGCAATACAACAAGGATGCCAACGGCGAACTTAAAAAGCTGCGTAGTGAAGCTAAAGCTATTCGCCGCACTTCGGAGTATGACTTCGCCACAAAGCGAGAGATGCTAGAAAATAATAGATTAATGGCATCGTTGTTAAAAATGCAGCTTGTCGATATGTATACGGCTATGGGGTATGAGTTTTAAGCTGTACGCCATACCCTAATTCCCAGATGCCCCTCCCGCTCACAGGTATAAATCTTTACCTTGATGCGGGATTTCTTGGCGGCGATATCCGCCGCGTAGTTCATCTGGGCAGGGCGTAGTGTAGGGATAAAGAAGCTATCCCCCACTGCCATATAGTCATATGGGAAAATCCACTCAGGTTCCTCCGTCAACCGCTCCATGTCCATCGGCGGCAAAGAAAGTATCTGGGATTTCGGTCGCAAAGACATAGGTGTTCACATTCATATTTTTGTCGAGTATGTTCAGGGAGTTCTTCCAACCAGCGTCCAAGCGGGATTTTTTTACATCAACCAGTATTTTCTTCTCCCTCATGTTCTGCTCGAACTCCCGTGAACTAACGCTCTTCTCAATCAAGTACTTCTTGAACTCGGTTGTTGATAGAGACACAAGCCCCGTTGCCATATCAATACGCCCTACAAGACTTGATCTCGGCTCCATCGTGACCTTGCCGTCGTTGATACCAAGAATGCCTGTGTAGTATTTATTAATAAAGTCACCGACCAACGATGAGTAATCCGTCTCGCCAAGGTTTACTACCTTGTCTCGGATATTGATCATCTCGCTACAGACCTTGGAATAAATGCGCTCTAGGTCATAGTTGATGATGCCAAACTCGTTGGCTACCATGCCGCTTGTCATAGTTGTACCGACGATGTTCTCGTAAAAGCGGTAAATCGCGTCGTTGCCAAAGTCCCGTTTAAATCGGGCAATCCACTCGTCCACCATCTGCTTTAGCGCCACCTCACCCGTTGTGAAGTAGGCAGGGATAATCTTACGCCCTGCATGACCGTAGTTGTACTTGAACAGATCAAAGACCTTGGGGCCAAAGTCTGGTTCGTCTATTAATAGCTGTGGTTTCATTATAAGAAACTCAATCATACGTGCCATCTGTCCTGTAGCCATAGCGTTCTTGGACATAATCATGTCTAGCAGCGGCACGTTACTCGTCATCATGGCAATCGCCGACGCTAAGAGTTCATGCTCTCGTTCAGCGTTGATCGACCCCTGCATCCTGATCTTAGCCTTACCCTGCGAGATAGCGTGAACCATCTTGCTGAGTTCTTCTATCTTACGTTCATGTGCTTCATCGACGCCGAACGATGCGTTCTTCAAAGTTACGTACCGCTGATTCAAACCATTATCTGTAGCATCAAAAACCGAAACCCCACCGGGATCACTCCACACACTCAAGTTTGCGTACAGTGCGCCGGTCTTACCGTTGCCTGATTTACCTGTATAACTAACGACAGCGCCCGGTGTGGATGTTAAAGGCATGAGCGGTGAGCCAAGCCCTATCAAGGTTCCGAACGCGTGCATCTCCATCGACGGGCGGTTCAATTGCTGAGCGCACTCACGCCATACCTCAAAGCTACCCTTTGGTTTAAAGTACTTTGCAATCTTCTGAATAGCAGGTGATGCAGGCGCTAGTATGATCTTGCCGTCTGACTTAATTAAATCATTGCCGAGAACATACGAACGGCCCAATCGCTCTGTATCACTTACCGGTTCTGTCCATCCCATCTGCATGTTCATCAGTTCTGCTTCGGACTGAGTCTGCAAGTAGTGTCCCCATTTCATTACGTACCTCATTATGTGTTGTAATTTTTCTACGCCACCCACCACCCCCATAAAGCCAATTGCCTTCTTAAACTCGTCAGTTGCGTTAAGGCTTCTGGTAGTGATCATAAAATCACGTGGCGGGTCTTTCGGCAACAGAAGGCGCATCATCAGAATCTCGCCATCTATCCTGCTGTACATTCGGCGTATCGGGAAAAACTCGTGCGGGTAAATTAGCTGTGGGTCGAACTCTGTCTTTTTACCTTTCTTGTCTACCTTGGGCGCTGGCTGAAAGTAGATACCACCTTTCTCGCCTCTGAAGTACGGAAACAATGCCTGTGGGTGGTCAGGAATTACGTCTGCTGGAATATCTTGGGGATTCTCGTACTCCCGAACTGCGTCCTTTTTAGGCGCTTGTGCAACTTTGATGATTCGTCCGAGTGCGAGAGGATTGGTGAACTTGCCTTTATATTTGCAAGTGTCACAGATACCGGGGTTCTCGTTGTCGAAGACTGTGCAGGAGTAGGGTTTTCCTTGACGCAGTGTTGCTTTGCGTTCCGTCTCTGCCGCATCATAGCCGGGATAATCTTCTGATAGTCTATGGATAGCGACATCGCGGTCTGTACAATGCTGTGCAATGGATAGGGCTGCTGTCCAGAGAGGTTCTGGTAGAGTTGTGGAATGTTGAATTGCCCATTTGATCTGTTCACATCCATCACCCTCAATACTTCTGATAGCGATTTTTTCAAAGGAAGTCTCCTGATTGTCTAGCTTCATCAATGCCTTGGTATCCTCGTCCAAACCTTTCGGCAGGTTCTTGAGGATTTCTGCTGGCGTCTCTTCTACTATGCCTAAAAACTCTTTGAACTCATCGAACGAGTAGACAGGGAGTTCGTCACTGATTACTTCGCACTTACTAGGTGGTGTAGTCTTGTAATTAAACGTCTCAGGACAGCGCATGATCCGCGCCACGTCTGCTGTGACAACCGGATCAATATGTAATTCATTCTCAAGGCAATACGCTTTGAACTTCTCAGCGTAGGGCTTCCACTCTTTGGCAGGGATGTCTCTATCGAATAACCAATAGGCGTGTACTCCTGTGCCGGAATCAAGAATAACCGGCGGTGGTAATTCTGTTCTAGCCAAGAATGCTTGTAAGGCAATATGCGCCTCGGGCTGAGATACGTAGCCACGTTCAGCTTGTGCCTTTGATACTCCAACATCCAAGTCGATGAAGAATGAACGTAGGAATTGCGCGTCTTCTGCCTTGCGGCTATAACCGTCGAAGGACGCAAGTGCGACGTATACGTTAGCTTTTTCCAGCGTAAACTATCTTGCAAGATTTTCAACATCATCTATGGACTCCGCAAATCTCTGTATGGTGCGTTTGCCGTCTATCTTTGCCACACAGTAGATGCCCTGCGAAGGCAATGCTTTCTCGTAAAATTGTTTTATCATATCCGCAGAGACAAGAAAGGCAGGATTGCTCCTGCCTAGTTAATGGGTGGGGTACTCGCTGCGTCCTTAGCCCCGAACGATTTCTCTTCGGTTATTACCTAATAGCGCATTCGGCATCCGCTTTTCCCCGTTAAATCGACCTACCTATCATGTCCTCAATATAGGCTTTGGCTTCCTTCACGGACTTGGCTGGCAATACTCCTGCCTCCAAGTCTTTCTCTATAAGCCTGATGAACGCCAAAGCTATATCTTCGTTCTTACCACGCAACACCGCGCCGCGAAACCAGTTGTGAACGGTAGCGCGTGAGACTTCCAACGCTTCAGCTACATACTTAGCAGGTAGGTTTGCACTGACGCAAAGCTTTGCCACTCTGTAGCCGATGCGGTAGGTATCATCTGCATCGTCCAGACTACTTAAGAACTTCGTACTATACGGGCGCGACATGGCTCTCCTTATTTCTTAGTCCACTTCTTAATTACATCAGAAGCATCGGTTGCTTGAGCGGTTGATTTCTTAGCAGACTCTCTTACTACTGGCTCCGGTGCTGCTACGTCGGGCAACGCTTCGCCCTTCTTCTTGTACACAGTCAGTTTGATAGCCGCCTCTGCCGCTGAAGTCTTGCCTTGTCCAGCTACGGATTCGTAGTCGTTAGGGTCAACTGCACCTGATGGAGAGAACAACACTTTAGGAAACTGCACCTTGGTGTCAAACTGCATCTTGGTAATTACACGGGACGCTGCGATATTGTTACTAGCCAGCATTCCTACGTAGGACTTGAAAGGCCAACGACCGTTTTCTTCTTTGCCAAAAGTCGATGCTGCGGGGATAACGAGTTCCAGTACGTCACCACTTGGGTCTTGTGGGAGGACGACAGCGGTACGCCATGACAGTTTGCATTTCGCGCCAACTCCAGAATCATTTGAACCTTTGGCGGAATTCGGACATATGTCGCACGAGGGAGCGCAAGGATTCTCAACGTCCTCGTCAGGCTTGCTAGAGTCGTTAGACCAGCAAACGGGAGATGTAACTTTTCCTTCTTCATATGTACCCTCGTAGCACTGACGCGACGCGCTGTGTGCCATCTTCACAAAGATAACATTCATATGACGGTCTTCGATAGCACCGACTTCTTTGCCACCAACAATCTTACGGAACACACCGCCTTTTAAAGACAGACGTTTAGTTTGATTGGCACTACCACCAGCGACTGCCATTGTGTCTGCATCGAGACCGGTCTGAACGAGGGCTGGGTTATTTGCAATAAGGGTTGCGAGTTCTGTACTCATGGTTATTTCCTTTAATTAACTTAATTTAACTGTGGGCTTCTTAACTGTGATGGTGAATTCACGCATCACGTTCACACCGGGCGGCAATCCTTCATCCTGCCGTTCGGAAATGAATTCTTTAAAATTACTTTGGTGGATACGACCTTCAAACAATTCAACAGCGCCATGTTCAACCACAAACTTATTAAAGTTATCGCGGTCTGAACAGGTGTACCTTTCTTTCAATGACTTAATAACTGTGCCGCTATTGGTGCGTAGACTCTCGACCTTCATTTCATTGCACCCTGCCAGCATTGCTTGTTCCAGCACCACCATCTCAGACTTCAATGCAAGATCACGTTCTTTAAATTCTGCCTCTATCCTGTCACGCTCATTGCGAATAGTCAAGTAGGCTTCTACTAATTCATTCATGTCTTTCATAGCATTACCCTATTCCTAATTCTGATTTATAAAGATCAATCAACTGCTCATGTGAATCCACCTTGCCTTGCAACATCTTGTACATCCGCTTCTCTACATCTGAACCTTGTAAGTGAACCACTGTCATACGATTCTTCTGACCCACGCGGTCAATACGGGCTACGCACTGTATGTATGTTTCTACACTCATAACAGGAGACCAGAATACGATTGTGTCGGCAGCGGTCAGCGTGACACCGTGTGACGCAGCTTGAGGTTGGATGACTAGCACCCGTGGAGTCGGTGACGATTGAAATTTGTTAACGATTTGACTCCGCCCAGCAGCAGATACAGCTCCGTTAATAATCTCGTTGGCGACGCCATTCTCAGTTAAGTGTCGGGACACTAACTCAATTGTGTGGGTAAAGGGCACGAACACGATGACCTTATTCTCGGTCTCATCTAGCACCTCGTCCAACGCTCTGAGTCGTGGGGATACATCGAACTCAACAACTTCTTTACCATCGGAGTACACCGCGCCGCCTGAAATCTGCAAGAGCTTACTAAGCCGCGCCGCTGCATTTACTGCACTTATCTGTTCCCCCGCCGCTTCGACCAACATATCGTCACGGATACGGGTGTAGTATTTCTGTGCTTGTGGCGTCAGTGGTATGTCTCTTGTCTGATACAACACCTCTGGTAGATCAAGACAGTCTGCCTTTGAGAATCTAATCGCCGGTTGCAGTGCTTTAAACACGTCAGTCTTCGACGTAGGTTTGGGAACCCACTTGAACCGTGTGACTTGACTCATGACTTTATCCCGCCACGCTGTAGCGTATTTAGGAATCTTGTCTGGTGAGACCAAACGCGCTAAGCCAAACGCGTCAAGCGGTGACTGTGACGCAGGTGTTCCCGTCAGCATCCACAAGCGGGTGTGGGGTTGAACTAGTTTAGCTAACACCTTCCAGCGCACGGTACTTGTAGATTTGTAGGCGTTCGCCTCGTCCACAACAATCAGATCGAAGTCGCCGTTCTTGATGTCGTCAAAAAGAATCCCAACCCCGTCATAGTTAGTGACGATGAAGTCGTACTCACCATTTAGAATCTTCTTACGCTTAGCGACAGGACCATATGCTACGCCCACGCTGCGGTGCATAGCTGTCTTGAACACATCGGCTTGCCATGCTGAATACATAATCGTCAGAGGGCAGATCACTAGCACCCGTTTGACCAAGCCCTGCGACATCAAGTAGTCAGCCGCCCAGATAACAGACGAAGTCTTACCTGTACCTGCCTCGTTGAAACAGAATGCGCGTTGTCTAGTCGAGAGGAACTCAGCAGTTGTACGTTGATGATCAAACGGTGTGTACAGGCCGGGGTACTTGTAGTCACGCAGCATAGGAGAAGGCACGTTCGGTATGCCCATCGTCTGCGTAAGGAAGGTAGATTCTTTGAGACCCCAGTAGGTCAGCAGTGTGGTTTCAGTGTCGCCTCGTTCAAGCATCTCGCACTTGTCGATATAGTTGAGCAACACATCTGCTACGGGGTTTGGTACTTTGTATTGTAGGGCAGCGTCGCCCACGACTTTAAACTTAATATCACTCAATTTTGCCTCACTATAAATTAACGTGACCCCTTGCGGGGGTTAGTCGGTTACATCCGTGCCCATGACTACAGCGAAAGGGTGGCACTAAGTAACTGATGCGGTTTATGGGGAAAAAGCCTTGCGGAAAAACCCCGCCTACTCACACCTTACGGCAGTCGATCTTTAAAGTCAAGTAAAACTTTACTTCTTACGTTCTCGCTTGCTTGTCTCTGATACTAGCGCACCGGATGCGGCACGTTTAAATGAACGATTAGCTGACGCTGACTGAACCGTCACGCCATCCTTGTTACTGCCACCTTTAGATAGGGCTTTCTTATGCGCGATGTCTTTACCCTCACGCTTGTCTGCCTTACCGTTGCCGTTAGCATCCGTGCCCTTCTTGTCCATCGCTCGACGCGCACGTTGGCGCTCCATGCGGTCAGGGTGTTCACCCCTCGCCTTCTCTTGCTCGTACTCTTTCTTGTAAGGTCTTGGCTTGTTCACGTAAGGCATTTGGTTCTCCGTGCATTAGTTCGTTAGAAGAGTAAATTTTTCTCCGCAGTTCCTGCACTGTTGGCAGTCGCTTCCCTTTGTACATTGTGGATGTACTCGTTTCCACCAATTTGTTTTCTATTTTGTTTTGCATATGTGTCATTAAGTATTTTCAACGCTTCATGTGTTATTGATGCCGTAGTTATTAGTTTCATTTTTTACCCCATGTACTTCGTCGTTATATACAGTCACAATTCTACCCCCCGCACCCTCTGGCACTATTACTTCTCTGCAATGAAACCAACGCCGTGGGTGACCGGGGGAATTAAAGGAAGTTTTTGGGTCTTCCCACCTATAACTATAGTTGTCTTTCACCAGCTTCATCACCGACTCCTGTGATGCTCACACGTATTGACCGGACACCAGCCGCACAGTGGCGTAGGATTCTTCTGCCACGCATCGTTCTCGTATGACATCTTCATCCGCTCAAGGTCTCCGTTAAAACTATTCCACAACGCCGAAATCTGTCCACGGTGATAGTCTTCAGCAATAAAGTTGTTGTGCATAACGAACATTAGCCCCGCCTTGATCTTCTCTACCTGCGGGAAGTGCGCGTAAGTCATCAACGCCATCAGCCTTAACTGTTTTACATCAGGGTAACGGTCACTGCCTGTCTTGTAGTCAACGATGAACGCTGTGTCACCGGAGATAATCATCAAGTCAACGATACCTCTTACCCAATATTCTTTAGAATGAAACCCGCACGGCTCTTTATTTATATCTAACGCCATCTCGTGTTCAGGAAACCGTTCACCATCAATCTCCAGAAGTGGGTCAACCAAGGACGCAAACCGCTTGTAGTTCTGTGGTAACTCTGTGCCGTCTTTCGCGTAGTTCTCCAACGCGCTATGTACGTCAGTCCCGTAAAGCATTTGTTGTGTCGCTTTAACCTCATAGTTTTTTAGCACCTTTACTTCGTGATACTGCTTTGGACAATTTATATATGTTTTGAGACCTGAGAACGACCACTTGATTGGTTGCATGGGAGACCTTTATTTGTTAACACTCACCATAACTATGCCCCCATTTCGCCTCACATGCAACAGGTAAACCTATAGCCCAAGCCGGTGGGATGGACATCTTCTCAACGATGAAAGCCATAGCCTCTTCGCGCTCCGCCTCCGGAACTACGATCACGGCTGCGTCATGCACTGTCAGGGCTACCCGATACCGCTCATTGATTGCCAACATCTGTTCACCTACCACAATCCTAGCCAACGCTTGGACTACATTTTCTACTACTGCCCCGCCCCAGATACTGATCTCGCCCTTGCGGGACTTGTACTTGTACTGAGACTTGGCTTCGCTCGTGTCATAGTGCAGCTTCGGATAGCGAATCATTAATCCATTAGGTAGTTCAATACCCTCACCCGTGACACGCAAACACTCATGCAGCCCCAGATAAAACGGCTTAGACTTGGCGTCCCAGTTGGCTAGTTCAGCCAACGCTGAATCACTGTCTTTCCATAGCGAAATAATATTGTCGTTAACATTTCGATAAAGATTTACTATGGACTGACATTCCTCGTCAGGTAAAGCAACGCTAATTGGTTGTGCAGTTGCTAGTGTGTGCTGTAATTTTTTCCAGCCAGTGCCGTAGCCTAGCCCCAAGATGCAGGTCTTGCCTACGAACCGCTCCTCTGCGTTCGCCTTGGTTACGGTGCGGTTGTAGACTTTCGAAGCGAAGATTGAATATACGTCGTCACCGCTGGCGAACTGTCGAACAACATCGTCTTGTCCTGAAAGCCAAGCCAACACACGGGCTTCGATCTGGGATGAATCACAGTTAATGACCACGCAACCGTCGGGAGGGAGTACGGCGTTCTTGAGGGTCTTCTTTTTCTTATCCCGGCTAGGAAGGTTCTGGAAATTAACCTTGTCTGAACCGCTCCATCGTCCAGTATGTGCGCCGTAATATTTAAGGGGGATGGGCAGTAGTCCTTTATTGCGTTTCCCCGTGTCGATGAATCGAGTGATGCGAGACTCTTCCAGAGTTGATTTAGTTCCAAGTCGCACGGCGCATAGCTGTTGGACAAGTGGGTCTTCATGTTCCGATAGTGCGATAAAGCCTTCGTCGTTTTTTGCCAAAGCAAAAGTCTCTTTTCCCGTGACTGGGCTGATCTTAGTTGGTGGAACCACTGGGGGATCAAGTGACTGAAGGAGTGCAGCGAATTGCTTATTACTAGCCAACTTCTTCCTAACAGATTCTTCGTCATCGCACTTTAAATCCTTCATCAAAGTAGCCAATAGGTCGTTCTTTTCTTTCTTCAAGTCTTCTAGCCGTTGCACAAGCAGTGCATCATCCACCATAAACACAGGCTCAAGGAACATACGCAGCGTCATATCAATGAGTTTTATCTCATCGCCGGGGAAGTTCGGGGCCATCATGTTGAACAACTTGTAAGTGAGTTCTACGTCATTCTTACAGTACTCACCGTATCTAGCCAACTCTACGGGTGTGAAGTCTGCACGGCGCTTGCCCAGAGCATTGTTTACCTCATCACCCTTCTCACCAATCTCATAGCGTTCAGCCAACGCGCCAAGACTCCCACCTGCGTCCACACCATGCAAAGCTCTCGCCATGCACAGTGTGTCTAAATAAAAAGCGGGGTGTATACCAAATCGCCAACCTAGTATCGCCCCGTCGAAAAGGGTGTTGTGACATAACAGGGCGGAGTCCGACCAATCTGTCAATTCCGTCAGATGTTTCTTTATCTCTTCATGTGTACCTGAAACCCAATACGCGGGCGCGTCATCGATCTTGATGCCGACACCAATCTCTTCGAACTGTTTGTCACGTATGTATTCCTCAGTGGTCAGGTTCTTAAACCCAAACCCCGTGGCGTAGTACGTCTCCCAATCAAGCGTTACTAGACTCATTGTTTTTCCATTATTGTGCGGCGCTCGGCCTCCATCTCGCGCAAGTCCATAGCTACGTCAGCTACCCCGTGCCAATCACATCGAGCAATCATTACTTGCAGGTACTCAATCAAAATGCTTCGTTGTGTTTCGTAGTTTGAATAGTCTTTCATGTGTTCTTCTCCTTTAGTTTGGCTTCAACCGCTTTGAACATGGTCACGTACCAACCCTTCTTGTCCCATAATTCCCGCATTTCCTCATCCGTCAGCCCCTGCCATTCGCGCTTCGGTGTACACGTATGTATCTCAGCCGGATTATTTTCGCCGCATCGTTCGCATTTCATATCACTTCCCTTTCGTCTTATTAACGCGCCCAGAGTTCTTTACTGTTGTGGTAGTGCCATGCCACTTCTTCTTGGGCTTATCGTCGAACGCCTTTGCCGTGTTGTTCTCATTACCCTTGGGAAGGTTAGATAACAAATCCAGTAAAGAATCCGCTTCTTTAACTGACTTTAAAGATTTCATAACTTATGTCCTCTCTGTTGTCTGCATCGCATACGATCTGCTTCCCTGAAGTCAGGGCTTATCTCTGCCACACCACACATTAACTGCGGCTCATTAATAATTGCCTTCGTCCCGTAGTACAAGCTGAACACAGCGATAGCTACGTAGAACGCAACGGCTACGATCTCAGGTGGTTTCATTTCTTGCTTTCATCATTGCGTCTGCTAACTCATACGCTGCTTCAGCCATGTCTTTGTAGTCAATATCCCTTTCTTCCATAAACGCGCCCATGATAAAACTATGCACGGCCTTCGCCGCAAAGTAATCGCGCAAGTCCATGCCCTGCTGGTTCGTCATGTTTGGAAATGCTTTCATTAAATCCTCCGTTGACAGTTAAAGGCTTGTATCTCTACGCGAAACGAACCCGCAAACCTGCAATCGGATGTAATGCGGCTTTCAACTTGAATCTGTCCGACGCTCATGCCAATTAAAAACATACCGAACGCTATGAGAGACTTAGCCCATACATAGTTAATCCAATCCAGTACACGTTTGAAACTAATGCTCTCAATGATCATAGCGCCCTTTCTTTGGTTTGTAATCCACATCAGTAGCTATAAACAAATCGCCTTCCCTGCGTAATGCGCCGTAAGCAATCATCCGGCTAGTTGCGCCGCCATACACCCCTTTGAACCCAGCTTCACGAATCTGCGCCCATGTTGCCCCGTTGCATTCACGTAGCCATTGCTGTAGTCGAAACGCCTCAGTGGGTTTATATTCTTTTGGGGCTTTCTTTTTATTTACGTATTTTTTATATTCCGGCGTTTCCATCTTGCGTTTTACTTCTTTCCACCACGCACGAAACTCGTCAGGGTCATACCACATATTTTTAACTACACCGCCTCTACTGTTTATCTTAGCTTTTGGGCCGTTAAGTGTGCCTAAGTATCCCGCCATAGACTTAGAACCCACGCCAACTTCTTTACACAGTTCTTTAAATGAACGTAAAGGTTTTCTGTGCCCCGTAGTTTTAAGTCGATCTGCGTGTTCTTTTGCAGATTCATCATATTTGCTGGTCATTCGTAGTCATCCTCTATGTAATAGCTTGATACTCTGTCTTCGTTCCTGCGCCTTGTCACAACCTTTTGCATCTTCAACGACACCGCAGCTTCCGGTGTGTATATACCCCTAGCATCAGGAACTGGCGTCAATTTAGCGGGTCTGCCCACGGGCATACTTTCGATTAACGCCTCAAGAGTAACGAATCTTTTATTGCACATCTTGCACTTGCGGTGACGCTTTACTTCTCCATCTAATTGAATTGTTGTAGATACGATACTGCCGGAGTTGCAGGTAGGGCATTGCATATTGATACGCCTTGGTAGAACAACGGTTCAGGTTGCCCTGAACCGTTAAACAATTAAATGTGTTGGGAAAGAATCTCACGCTCCAGATACCACTTGGCTTTCTGTAAGTCTTCAATGCGACTGCCTTTGTGGTCGGCTCGTGTGATGTACTTCACAGCGTTGCCCAAGTTATAGTTGAGCTTTTTGGCTTCGATGAAGTCGATGGTCTCGACACCACCGGCTGTGTAGTGTGGGGGATGGTTAATTAGATCAGGTTTAACAAAGTCAGTAGACGATGCTAAACGCGCCTTCGGACGGATTGGTGAACCCGCTGCGGATAGATCAATAAATTTCCTCAGTCTGCGAGCACGTCTACTCTTGGGCGGCGAACACTCAATACCTTCTTTACGGAGGGCGCTACGCATGGTAGCTACACTCTTAGTCAGTGCTCCAGTAGCAGCAACTACTGCTTTAGTAGTTGCATTTGGATTTTGTAAAAGAAACCTACGTACACTCATTCCGTTTTTCATTATTTAGCCTCTCTGTTTTTCATAAAAAGATAATCAGTACGGTACTCGGTTGGCGGTTGCCATCCATGCTTGCGCCATACTGCTTGCACGTTTGCTCCAGATGTCCACCGAAAATTATCTAACGGACTCATGTGTTGATCGTGTTCTACGTCAGGTACAACCAGCCTTTCTTTACCCACGACTTTGAATTTCATGATTGATTAACTCCTCTAACTGATGAACGTTTGTTTCATCAACAAGTAATGCCACGCCGCCACTCTTGCGTATGTCGTCCATGTTTTTTAATTGAAGGGCAGTCGGCTTGCCCCCGTTCGCTTTGTACTCCACTGCAACAAAAATCCCCTGATAGCAACCTATGTCATCAGGGACACCTGAACGGCCATAACCACCAGAGAACGTAGGAAAGTGGTACATCCCCATCTTGGTCATTGTGGCGCGTCCAATCTTTTTTACTTTGCCTTCAGGTGTCATTTACTTACCCGTCAATGATTTAAGTTCAGCATAAGTCATGACTACAATGTAATAGCTAGGTGACGCCCGCCAACCGATATATTCAAAATCACCCCTCCTCGTCATAAAAAGGGTCAATTCAGTAAGCAAATCATCGCTTGTAAGTGGTCTTTCATTTCGAGCAATAATCATCGCCAGTTTGTGCTTCAAGAAATCCGGCAAAGAATTCGCATCGAACATCCGCTTGTGGTTATCACCTACAAATACCGTGTGTAGTTCTTTTTCTATGTGAACAGGTACACGGTACATCTCTTTGTCTGACTCAAGCCCTACCGGCGATAGATTGTTCTCATTAATAAATCTATAAGCGTCAATCGGTGTGCCTTCTGTATCCACATTCATGCTGCAACCATTAGCAAACGTGGTTTAAGTAACCCGTTGCTGCTCCAGCTACTACTGCAATCAACCGCCATCGCTCGTAACTCAGTCGATACGCTATTCCAATTTCTAGGGAAGAACTTGCTATCACCAGCGAAGTCGTACTTGATGTCGGGTCTTGCTTGTTCTATTGAAGTCTTCAGCATCACCATAGTCGGAATCAATTCAGTCACCTCGGTTATGTCTGCTACACGACGAAAGTCTTCAGTGATCTCCATGTCCAATGACGCTGGTGTTGTATCGCCTATACCGTCCCATGTCGGTGACAACTTCATCTTGCCAATACAAAACGAATCAGTCATGTCATAGATAATCACCCACATCGGACTGCCAAATACCTCGTGCAGCTCTCGCTGACGTTCGGCTCTAGTTTTATCTGCCGCTCTGCATTTGTCAAGTACGGATTGTACTTTGGTCATTGATTCTGCTGATAGGGTAGACACATGTCGATTGCCTAAAGCTATCTCGATCAAGCTGTGCATGATCTCGCCGCTCATACTCGCGCTCTTGCGTATCTCACCATAGGACGATGACAGGCTATCAACCGCGCTCTTGATGTTGTACTCCGTTGTGGCCTTAAGAAACGCCAATGTGTCCTTTGGAATAAGATTCTCTTTCTCGATAGTCTTCATCACGAAAGGTATTCTCTTACCAAAGAAAGTCAACTTGTCATCGCGTGTAGACCCACGATCTTTCTCTGTCATGCAGTTACGAATCGCATACGATTCCCTGTCTCGCATAAAGAATACTTTGCACACAGGAATGCCATCTTCGCGCGCCATATACAACTCGTTGTACTCTGGATCACTCGCTGTACTCTTAGCAAGCACAAGCAGCTTGTACTTGTGCGCCAACTCCCGCACAAGCGGGAACGCTTTGTTTGCCATGACATCATCGTCAGTGATCTTTGCTGCGAATGGGTGAACGAACTTTTTCATAAATACTCCCCTTTGTCGTCTAGGTTACTAATTAAAGTTTATCGATTCTTACCATCTTGCCCTTCGGTGCAACAAAGCTGCGGTTCTCCGTGACCAGCCACAGAGTATCGACGCCAGTTACCCACGCGACCTTATCTTCGACGTAGCCATCAGTGAAGACCACGATGCAGTCTGGCTTGTAGTTCTTCTTGATGATGTACTCCGACACACATGAGACACGCGTACCACCACCGCCCATTGGCTTGAGAATGTCCTTGATGTTGGGTGAGTCACCGTCGAACACCTGCTCACCATGCACCTCGGTATCCCACCACAGAACGCGCACAGTCGTGGGCGTTACCATGTCACAGATCAACTGCAACTGAAACGCTGCCTTGCCGATCATCTCCTGCGTGATAGAGCCTGACGTATCGAAAGCAAAGATCACTTCCGTCACGGTCTCTGACTCTGCGCTTGGTGCAAGAATGTCATTAGCCAAAAGATTACGATTGAACTTACGCCATGTGAGTTCATCTCTGCCACGCACCACAGATGTGACGAAGTCGCGCATCTCTTCCTTCCAGTCGATAGGCTTGTCCAGAGATGCTGTTATCTCACGGGGAACATTAGCGCCCAGTCGCCCTGCAAGGATGCCACCCTCACGCAACGCACGTTTGACTCGTTCATCAAACTTCTTAGCTTCCTCTTCAGATACTTCCTCGCCTGACCCGTCATGATGATCACCATCCTGCACCTTGACCTTCTTGCCGTTGATGTTGATCTCGTCATCACTATCCTGTGGCTGACCGTTACCATCCTGCGGTAGACCATGACCGTCCTGTGGCTGACCCTGACCGCCGTTATCACCACCCTCCGGCTTCTTACGCTGTGGGTTCTGCTTCTTTAGTTCGTTGTATATGTCACGAACATTCCAGCCATCGAACGCATGGTCAAGGATTGCACTAGCTGGCAGCTTGCACAGAGTCTTGTCCTTGAAGTTATCGATGATGTTGTTGACCACGATGTCCATTGCTACATTAGCCAACAGTCCATCTTCCCGCATCAAGTCCTTGTGACGTGGAATGTGCAGCAACCCCACATGCAGATTCTCATGCGTGACCAACGCCCGTACTTCCTCATCGGTCAGCCCTGCCATGAACAGGTTGCCGTACTTCTTGTTTAGCCCATCGGTGTAGGCCGTAGGGATGCCATCTTCTATTGAACTCTCGCCCATCATCATCACGCTACCGAACTGCGCAGTCTCAGGGTGGCGCATCAGAATGATGTGCTGCTTTTTCAGCCGTTCTTCAGGTGTAAGGTATGCCATGTTTAGTCTCCTAGATCACAGATACTTGTAATTATCTTTAGTCCATGACTTGATGTCGTCGTTGTTCGCCGCCAGCTTTGTCGAACGCTTGTTGCCCATCATCATGGTAAAGAATATCGATTGCATTTCGCTCTGGTTCATACGCTTGACGAACTTCATGAATGCAGACAACTCGTCTTGCGTAGTAATGTCATCGACCGCATTGAACATCATCATGCACAACGCAGCAATGTCCTCTGGTACTTTCACGCCCATCGGATCAGCTATGACAGTCTTAGTCGGTACGACCTGACTCTTAACGTCAAGGAATACTGACAACGCTTTGGCTGCTGCCAAGCCGATAGTGCCGATCAACGCGACCTCTGTATCGGCTGCGCCAATGATGTCTCTGTTCATTACCGCACGATTGCACTTGAACAAAGTACGTGGTGACGCAAACTTGCCTGACTTGCTTGGGTGAAAGATGAACTCATTGTTGTCCTGCCCACCGTCACGATACGAAGCCAGAATGCGGGGGTTCATCGCAACGAACGCACGAAGCTCAGAGCAAACACCATTAGCTGTTGCCCATACATTCCAACGCCGCGCATCAGGCTTTGCCATCGGCAACAAGCAAACACGATCCAATTGGTGGGCTTGCACGTTGTCGCCTACGCCATCGCTTCCGTTGTTAGATGTGCCATACACGATAGAACCCATCGGCAACGGTACGTCACCGACCATACGCTCAAGCATCAGCCTAGTGAACAGCACACCCATCAGCTTTGGAACCTTAAACGCTTCGTCAAGCATGATCACTTTCTTGCGACCATTGCCCAGCTTGAAGAGCGAACCGATGTACTGTTCCAGAGCTTTGGTCTCGTGATTCGGAATCGTTGCAGCAATGTCCATGTAATCTTTGGACGGACAGTCTACGTAGATATAGTCATACTCATCGCCCAACGCTTGCTCCATCAGCTTCAGAGTAGAAGTCTTACCTACGCCCGGCTCGCTCAGTAAGATCGGCGTGATGTGACCATCATCTCCCTCACGTGTAGCTGAGAGCAGAGGAATCATCACTGCTGCTTTGTCGATTGTGATTGTGTCGCTGAAGTTAATTTTAGACATGATTAGTACCCTTTCGGTTGTAGGACGTTAATTAGATGCTACGTGGTGCAAACATGGACAGGATGTCCTCTACTTCTTCCTTGACCTGCGAACGCGCTGCGTCTGAGTCGCGCAGAATATCTGCATTGACCCCGCGCAGTGCCACATCGAGTCGAGTGATTACCTCGTCCAGCTTTGTGTCATCCGTCAGGTTAAAGTCTTTATACACACGGCAGTACTCTTTGGCTTTATCCACCGTGCCCTCGTAAATCTTGCGTTTCTTCTGCTTCAACTCGCCATCTTTGGCTGTGTACTCATCCACACCGCAGCAATGAGAGAGGCTTTCCATCACGTCAACCAAGCGATCCATCTGATCATCAAGTATCTTCTGGACAATCGACTGCGCTTGCTTGTTGTAATGATTGTTTAGATCATCGGCTAGGTCTTGTGCTATCGTGCAGCGGTAGTCGCCGACCGGAATCTCGCTTGTATATAGTGTGACGCCGAACTTGCTACGCACCTCGGACACGTCCGGATAGTCGTTGCGGTTGAACATCTGACCCTGTGCGAACGCCATGTTCGATACAGTCGTGCTGTAGTTCGCGCAGAATTCATCTAGCAGACGGTTGAACTCGACCTCGTGGGCGTGAAACTCTGCCATGAACGCAGGTAGCGATACGTGCGGCAGAAAGTCCTGTGCCTTGTTCCAAGGGTAGGTGGTACGCACCATCCAGTTGTAGATCGTCTGACGATAGTTCAGCAGGTTCTTGTGATCAATGTTGTTCGCCAAGAGATTCTTAACGAAGCGGCCTGCGTTGCTGTCGGCTTTCTTTGCCGTAGTAACCTCATTGCTGATGGCTCGGTCTTGCTTGGTAGCTGACCATACGTTGACCTCGACTGAGACCAAAATACCTGCGGTTGCAAGACTCGTTATGTGCTGCGGTTTGTTCAATGTGACCATGATTAGTACCCTTTTCGTTGTAGGACGTTAATTAGCGGCTGCTTGCTGCGAACTGCTTTACCACTCTATAAGTATAACACAGGTTGACATATAACACAATGGGTTTAAACAAAATAGATGTACACGTGGGCTAAGATTGCTCCCAGTATCATCAAGCCCATGCCGAACAAGGTTCCGGCGAAGAATAGATGCCAGTTATTTACCTCCACTCTTCACCCCCACGCTGATTGCCTTGTCTCCCTCGTGGTCGATGATGTCGAAGCCGCCCTCGGTCGTGACAATCCTCCACTTCTTGTGCGCGATCTTGTCGAGCGAATACATCAGACGTTGGGTCTGCCGACGCTTAGCATTCAAGCGTAGCTGAAGATATATATTCCACACGCCCAGTACGATAGCTAGGATTTCGTAGTTCATGATTTGTGTATCTCCGTGTCTTTAATACCGTTGATGTCTTCCCTATGCACTGCATCGTTGGTCTCGTTAGCTAGTGGTGTGACGGGCAACGCTTCGATCTTGGTTAGTAATTCTTCTACCGCATCGTCAGTCAAGTGACCCTCCACGTCTTCCGTGATCGGTGTCCCGTAGCACAGGTTGAACTTCCCATTGGTCTTGAAGGTTACGACCGCGAGTTCCCACAACCCCTCTTCCCCTCCGTAGGTATGCTCTCCCTTGACGACCGACGCTCCGTAGTTGTTCTTGAAGCGATACAGTTTCTGTACTGCCCCAGATTCCAACGGACGCGCATCGATTGGCTCGTGAATTTTCCTTATCTCCATCCTAGTCTCCCTTTGATTTGGTTCATGTGCGCGAACAGATACTCGCGCTCGGTTGTTGTGCCCTTCTGCCGTCGCAGGATACGCTTGATGTCGCGTATTACTTTTCTAGCAGGTTTCATGCTCCCCCTCCTTGACCAGCTTGGTTAGGTCGCGCGACGCTCTGCGCTTGTTCTCGTACGGCGCTTCGGTACACATCCAGCATGAGCAGGTGTTGTGCACTGCCGCTTGGATACCCACGCGCTTGGGTGTTACAGTCATACCCCACGCTTGCATCTTGCGCTTGGTCTTTGCTTTGACCCGCTCGTCGTGGTGTCTACGGATTGCTCGTTCCATTTCATACCCCCATCATTAGTACAGCGGTGAACAGCATGGTTGCACAGTACAGTGTGCAAAGAATCTCATAGCCGTATTGTTTCATTTCACTAACCCTCCCTTGTTGTTTAGTCCCCTAAGATCAGCTAGGTCTGTAATTAACATGTAGTTGCTCTTGTGCATCGGTGCGATAGTGCGTGTCACCAGCTTGCTTGCTTTCTCTCCGCATGGCATACAAGTCTTGTATCCCAAAGCCCACCTCTGGTGAGCTACCTCCGCCCCACATACGATGCACTCCCTGACGTGTTGCTCGGTCATAATTCCTCCCCTATAAAGAAATCAGCCGCTGTCTCGACCTCGACCTTGACCCCGACTGCATAGGCGTAGTTGCCAAGCCGCACCGTGTCGTACTCCATGCCACTACCCTTGACCCAAGAGTATTCCAGCGCATAGGGCGTAGAGTTGTTGCTGTGTGGCTTGCAGCCAAAGGTCTCTGCCATGTCGTACAGGGTATGCTGAACCAATAAATATAACGGATCGTTGCCGTTACCCCACTTGATATTGCGTAGCTCGAACATGTACCCCCGCCCCTCGACCTCGGTCATGAACTCGTTGAGCACGTACATCTCGTCCTTCTCACGTATGTGTTGTCTAACCCACTCTTTGAGTATGGCAAAGCAGGCAAGCTGTTCTGCCTTGTATGCCGCTTGCCCCTCCTCGTAGCGGTTGAGTCTCCCTTGTGCGTTGACGTACAACGCAATGGCTAAGTGTGCTGTGTTACTCACATGACCCCCACCCTGCCACGTCCCAGTAAGTTTGCTCGTTGATACCATGTTGTCCCTCCCACAAGTCTAGTTCCAGTTGAAACCACGTTGACCCCAAGAAATCCATCTCGGCTTGCGCCAACGCTTCGCCCATCAGATCGGGCATGTTCTCTTCCCAATGTTGTTCGCTGTTTCGCTGCATTTGAGCCGCTAGTTCCCACAGTTCACCGCATTTTGGTTCACGGTCAGCGAGGTGTTGCTTAGCGTTACGCAATGCCATTGCCCTCGATGCGCTGATCGGTGGACGCCATGTCGGCAGTCCTTGCTCTGTGTTGTACAAGTAGTCGTTAAGCATTGCTTGTTTTACTTTGCCCATGATTAGCTCCCTTTGTCTGTTAGGTTACTGTTTAACCAACGCTCTGCTTAGCACCCTGTGACTGCCGTTGTCGCGTATGGCGCGTACACCGAACTGCACTATCTCAACATCTGTTACTTCATCACCGGATGGATTGACTAAGTAATGCTCGAACGGTTTGAATGTGGTTTGCTCACCCTCAACGCCGAACATCTCAACCTTTGCCTTCATCGCCAAGTAGCTAATGGCAGCGTCCATTTCTTCAACGCTGCCCTCCCCCTTCTTGAAGTAGTGCCAAGCCTGTAACAACGCCGCGATTTGATCGTGAACCATGATGTATTCCTTTCTTAGATGACGCTGAATGCGTCTTCGTCACCGTCATAGAACCAGTCGGTGTAGCTGTAGATGGAATGCGCTTCGCTATCGGTCATGCCAAAGCGGGGTTGCATCTCGTGGTCGTCATCTGGCAGTTGCTCAAACGATGCTTCGAACCGAACTTGCTTCATGTTGTAGGTTTTCATGATTAGTGCCCTTTGCTGTGTAGGTTGATAATTAACGACGCTGTGTTGTGCTGCGGTGTTGCTGAACTGCTCTACTACTCTATTATTATACTATAAATTGACATATGGTACAAGGGGTTTAAATACGAAAGTTGTTCCGGTGTTGGATGGGTAACCGGAACAGAAAAGGGCTGAAAACCCGCATTCTGTCGTGGCTTGTTCCGGTCTTTTGGGTGTTGCCAGAACAATAAGGGAAGGCTGAGATGCCGCATAAAACCTAGCTTTTTTCTTTTTTTATTAAATAAATATACTATATATAGTATGTTGTTCTGTTCCGGTGAAAATAGAGGGTATGGTTGGCTGAGTGTTTTTTTGCACTTGCCGAGCCGTTCGAGCTTTCCCTAAAAAACACATCTCTTGCCTGACCCCCTAAAATGACCGGAACAACCGGAACAAGCGTAAGTCATTGATTTTAAAAGCAAAAACACACTTTGTTATCAGAACACTACCGGAACAACCGGAACAGAAAACCGCCCGTTCGACGAACGGCGCATCATTTAAGCAAACGGTAAATGATAGAACCTTATTTAGCTACCTATTTTGGGTTAGGACACTAAATAGCGAAGCGTCGGCAGACCCACACCTGACGGGGTGTCATCTACCGTTTGCTTAAATCACGCACACGCTATCGTTCACGCGCGCGCTCTTGAATAACTGGTTTCAAAAATCGGGGACAAAAAAATAGCCCCGCCTTTCGGCGGGGCATCGGGTTTTACTTCTTCTTACGATTCATCACCGCCCAGAAGGCCGCGACTGCTTCGTTATACAGTTTCGGATCGGCATCTGGGTCACCCAACTTCACGGCGATTTTTACCTTCTTTTCGCCGTTTTCAAAAGTATCTTCCCAATGCTTGCGGAAGGTTTTGTTATCGCCGCGTTTCTTTGCTTTCTCTGGATTGTCGATCTCATCCAGTTTCTTGTGCAAAGCGGCCTTACGCTGAGAAACATACGTTGACGCCATTTCGCGGATTTGCTGAACAACGGCCTTCTTGTCTGGATTATCTAACTTGCGATAATCATAGTTCGACAGGCCGGTAGCATACGCAATAGTCAAAACTTCAACGCTTTTCGGTTTTGACGCAAGCAAAGAAACGTCAACGTAATTACCATCAACGTACCCAAACTCACGGGGCGCGCCCCGCTTCGTTTCTGAGAGTTTTAACAGATAACCATCGGCCAGCATTGTGTCGATAACTTCATCCTTATCGTGCGGATAATTCGGACTAGTCATGCGAACATAATGCGCGACACTATTGAGAGTGTCATTGTTTGTTTCAAAACCCGCCGCTTGTTTGTACGCCGCATCTTTGAGAGAAACAAACTCAAAAGCGGACTCAATAGCCTGTACAACTGGAAGTTTTTTGGTAGCCATGATGACTAACCTTTCTTAAAAGTATCGGAAACAATCCGAAATAGACTGTTCATCCGATAAGTGAATTCTACCTGATACAGTCTATATGTCAAGTAAATAGCGCCCTATTCACGCATAGGGCACTAAATAAGCCGCCCGCGCCCCGCGCGTTCGATGTGACGCTCGCGCTCTTTAATAACTGGTATCAAATCCACAAGACGTAAAAAAGCCCGCCGAAGCGGGCTTGGTACTACATAGTGAAGACTGCGAGGTATGCCATACCTGCTACAAACAATGCAACGATAATCCAATCAGCGAAGTCTTTCATCTGTCTTCTCTTTCTATCCAAGTTGCACCAATTACACTGGGGAACCACTCACATACCCAAGCCTCTTCGGTCATCGCTTTGCACAACACTCGACCTGTACTGGCTGGCTTGTGTGGTTTAGTGATGCTCATCACGTAGTATGGTGTGCCGTCTACGTGCACTGTATCGCCGCACTTTACCGGAGCGCCGTCGCTCCCATCGTATACTAATCTCATAACTCATCTCCTTCTTCAAATACCTCACGATAAAAAACGCGCGCATACTGATTGTCTGGCGACTCATCCGGGAACATCACACGCGCATAATGCTCCGCCATTCCTTTAGTGGTAAACAGGTTAGGCCATTCACCCGCCGCATTTGGGTCGCCTCGCACATACCATATGTTTTTCATAACTCATCCCTTTCGTAAGTGGGGAGGCTTTCGCCTCCCCGTTTGGTTTAGTCACACACGATCTGATACTTGTGCTGCTCGACCATCTCAGTACCAATCACTACCTTGCGGCACGTCTCACTGTCATCCTTGACGTAAGCACTGATCCTTGCATCCCACTTATCAGTACTGAAGATGAAGTCACGGTTAACTGCTGCTGCCCAGTCTTGCGTCCTTGTCTTGCCGCCGAGCTTGTCAGTCTCAATGGTCAAGTACTCAAGCGCCCATACAAGCTCACGCTGCTTCAGACTGTCGAGACGATACATCGTCACGTTGATCTCAGGCTTGCCGTAGTTCACACTGACGTACACATTACCTGTCTCGCCTACTGCGTAGAGCAGTGGTTGCATCAGTCTTGACAGTAGGTTACGTACCTTGCCGCTCTTCAATGCTGCGAGCTTAGTCTTCATGAAACGAACATCTGAGTCGAGTGATTGAACAGCTGCGTCGAGTATCTCGACTGGGGTTTTGATGGTAGACATTGTGTCTGCCCTTTCTATCTAAGTAACCGGCACTAATTTCATCCGGTAATTGAATTCTACATGATACAGATTATATGTCAAGTAAATGCGCACAATCCGCCCTAGCCCCCCTGCCCCCCACCCCCCTGAATACACAGTTGGTACCATGCGCTCCCTATACACTCTGTTCCGCACAAACGATCCGCAAAAATTCCAAAATACGAAAACGTCGGTACTTATCAACAAATATATTCATACCCCACCCCCATCACTAATATTTATACTTCGAGCTTTGTCCAATCCCCCGTGATCCCCCCCTTACTAAAAAGAACATCCCCCCAAAAAAATATTTTGCAAAAATTTTGTGATATATTCGACAAATCATCACATAGGCCACAGGAAGCTTAATGAATGTGATTGTCCCCAATATCGAGGAAGATATTCCTCTGCCAGCCTCTGCCTTAGAGGCCATGCCCCACTTGTCGCCTCATGAAGAATTAGAAATGAGAGCGCGCACGATTAAACTCGTCGCTGATTTAAACAACACCCCAATCGAGCCATCCCCAGAACATATAGATACTGCGCGGGAAGTTGCCAAGCAGATGATGCACAACCCTGCCCACAGGCCAGAGTTTGCAAAGTACCCCAACGAAGTGATGGCTTTTTTGGCCGGTATGGTGGCGCAGAGCAACTGCATGATCGTAGAAGAGTTGTCTGACCTAAAACTATATGTAGTCAACAAGCTTGTGTCCGAGGTGGAGAACGCTAAGGACGCCAAGGCACGGATTACAGCCCTATCTAAGCTTGGCGAAGTCGATGGGGTCGATGCGTTTAAGAAGCGCAGCGAAGTAACACATAAGATACAAACTATTGAAGAAGTCGAGACCGAACTGTTCAGTATATTAAATACGCTGGAAGATCAGGTAATAGATGTCGAGGTAAGGGAGGCGTCCAGTGGGCTTGGAGACTCTTAAACTATCAGCAACAGAGCTAAATAAGCTACGCGCAGCACTGCCAACGATGCCGGAGAAGCAGAAACGGCGTACTGCTGAGCTATTAAAGAAGTACAAAGAGGAAGTAAACCGCGAAATTAGCAAAGATTCCTTCCTTGACTTCGTAAAACACGTCTATCCGGGTTACAAAGTGGGGCCGCACCACTATAAATTAGCGAAAATCTTCGAAGAAATTGCCGCTGGCAAGAAAAAACGCGTGATTGTGAACATTGCACCGCGTCACGGCAAGTCAGAACTCATCTCTTACCTTGCTCCCGCATGGTTTTTGGGTAAATACCCCCAAAAGAAGGTCATCATGGCCTCTCACACGGCTGATTTGGCGGTTCAGTTCGGTCGTAGGGTGCGAAATCTTGTTGGATCGGAGAACTACCATGACATTTTTCCGCAGATTGAGCTACAGGCTGATTCGAAAAGTGCTTCCAGATGGGGAACAAACTTCGGGGGCGAATACTTCGCTATCGGGGTGGGCGGTGCGCTTGCTGGTCGTGGTGCTGATCTGTTTATTATTGATGATCCACACTCTGAACAAGAAGCCAAACTGGGTAGAGCGGAAGTGTTTTTACCAGCATGGGAGTGGTTCCAGTCCGGACCAATACAGCGTCTTATGCCGGGTGGTGCGATTATTGTAGTAATGACAAGATGGAGCAAACTTGATCTTACTGGACAGATTGTTACGCAGATGGAGCGCAGCGAGGATGTGGATCGCTGGGAAGTGGTGGAGTTCCCGGCAATCGACGAAAACGAGAACGCTCTCTGGCCCGAATTCTGGCCGGTTGAAGAGTTGCTGGCGAAAAAGGCAAGTCTTGACATTCGATACTGGAACGCACAGTACATGCAGCAACCGACCTCGGAAGAGGGAGCGTTAATCAAGCGTGAGTGGTGGAATATGTGGGAAGAAGAAGACGCCCCTGCGTGTGAATTCATCATCATGTCGCTTGACGCGGCGCAAGAAGCCAACAACAGGTCTGACTATAACGCTCTGACAACATGGGGCGTGTTCTTTAATGAAGAAGTCAACAACTACAACATCATTCTCTTAAACTCTATTAAGAGGCGTCTTGAGTACCCGGACTTAAAAGCTCTAGTATTAGAAGAGTACAAGGAGTGGCAACCTGATGCGTTTATGGTTGAGAAGAAGTCTAGCGGATCGGTGTTGTTTCAAGAAATGCGCCGCATGGGTGTACCAGTACAAGAGTTTACCCCCGGCAAAGGGCAGGACAAGATAGCCCGTGTAAACGCAGTATCGAGCCTCTTTCATGGGGGTATTGTGTGGGCACCTCAGAGACGATGGGCTATGGAGGTGATTGAAGAATGCAACGACTTCCCGTCTGGCATTAATGATGACTTGGTTGACTCGACAACCTTAGCCCTTTTGAGATTTAGACAGGGTGGATTCATCCGTCTTGAGACTGACGAGCCTGAAGAGATTCAGTTGTTCAAGTCTCGCAGAAATAAAGGATATTACTAATGGACAAGCAGACGCTAAAAGAGAAGCGCGAAGCGGCTCTCAAGCAGAACAAGATTGCTGCGGAAGCCCGCCAGCAACACAGGGAAAAGTACCCACACGAGTACATGCCAGCGTTTCGCCCGGCGAGCAAGATGAAAGAGGGCATTGAGTCGATGCCGACTTATTACCACACGGGCGAAATGGCGCAGCTATTGAAGACATACAAGACAGCTAAAGGATTTGGCGCGCCAGACATTCCTGCGGAGAAATTAGCAGCGATGGCGCTAATTGAGGGTAGACAAGACTTTGGCTATAACGACTGGAACAGGAACAACAAGCGGGCTGTATCGCTATACGAGAACCTGATAAACGGTGGCGCTACCCTGCAAGCAGCAGGGTTTTCTGCTGCAATACTAGATAAGTACGAGACAGCACAACGGTTGAAGATTCCGTTTGAAACCGCGTGGAATGGCACCGGTAAATCTATTTGGGGCAAAACCGGTAAAGACTATGCAGGTAACATCAGAGAGGCTGAGAAAGTCTTGCAGCACCCTAAAAATCAGCCGTTGTACAACTTTATTAAACAGCGGGCGAGTGTTGATGAAGAAATGCCAGCCGTAGCAGCCGCCCCTAATGCTGTGGAGATGCCACAGGAATATACCGAAGGTAATTGGAGACTTATATGAGCATCGAAAAAGGACTGTATGCAGCCCCGCAGGGGTTGAATCAGGCAAATATGGAACCTGATCTGGAGATTGAGATCGAAGACCCAGAGGCTGTGCATATTAAAGCGGGTGATCTTGATATTGATCTTGAGCAACGCGAGATGGACGACGAGGACTTTGACGCAAATCTGGCTGAGTTTATTCCAGACAACGAGTTGTCTTTGCTTGCTTCCGAATTGGTTGACGCGTACGAGGAAGACATATCTAGCCGTAAAGACTGGATGCAGACGTATGTAGACGGACTTGATTTGCTGGGCATGAAGCTTGAAGAGCGAACAGAACCTTGGGCTGGTGCGTGTGGCGTGGTTCACCCACTGATGTCTGAAGCTCTTGTTAAGTTTCAGTCTGAGACGATTATGGAGACGTTTCCAGCCGCTGGCCCTGTTAAGACGAAGATCATCGGTAAAGAAACACAAGAAAAGAAAGATGCGGCGGAACGCGTCAAGGACGATATGAACTATCGCCTGACAGAAGAGATGCCTGAATACCGTCCTGAACACGAGCGTATGTTGTGGGGCTTGGGTCTGTCTGGTAATGCGTTCAAGAAGGTGTACTTCGATCCAGCAATGAATCGTCAGACTTCTATTTTTGTCCCTGCGGAAGACATCGTAGTACCTTATGGCGCGTCTTCACTAAAGACATCAGAGCGTGTTACGCACGTCATGCGTAAGACTGAAAATGAGCTAAAGAAGCTACAAGTTGCGGGCTTTTATCTTGACGTTGACTTGGGCGACCCTGTTAATACGATTGAAGAAGTTGAAAAGAAGATCGCCGAGAAGATGGGTTTCCGTGCGACTACGGATGACCGCTACAAACTTCTTGAAATGCACGTTGACTTAGACTTGCCCGGTTACGAAGACGAAGATGGTATTGCACTGCCATACATCGTAACTATTGAGAAGAGTACACAAACGGTTTTAGCTATTCGCCGCAATTGGAGACCTGAAGACAAGACTCAACAGAAGCGTAATCACTTCGTGCATTACGGCTACGTACCCGGTTTTGGCTTCTACTGTTTTGGTCTAATCCACTTGATTGGCGCGTTTGCAAAGTCAGGTACATCAATACTGCGCCAGCTTGTTGATGCAGGTACGCTGAACAATTTACCGGGCGGTTTGAAAGCCCGTGGTATGCGTATTAAGGGCGACGATACACCTATTTCTCCGGGTGAATTCCGTGACGTAGACATCCCAAGCGGTACAGTCAAAGACAACATTATGTTGTTGCCGTACAAGGAGCCGTCTCAAGTTTTGGCTGGGTTGATGAATCAAATCATCGATGAAGGCCGTAGGTTTGCCAGCGCGGCTGATCTCAAGATCAGCGACATGTCTGCCCAATCCCCTGTTGGCACGACGCTGGCTATTTTAGAGCGCACCCTGAAGATCATGTCTGCGATTCAGGCGCGTATTCACTACTCGATGCACGAAGAGTTCCGTCTGTTGAAAGAGATCATTCGGGACTTTACTCCTGATGAATACAGCTATGAGCCAGTAGACGGTACACGCAGAGCCAAGCAGAGTGATTACGACTCAGTTGATGTAGTTCCTGTTAGTGACCCGAATGCTGCGACCATGTCGCAGAAGGTTGTGCAGTATCAAGCTGTATTTCAGTTGGCACAGAGCGCACCACAACTCTACGACATGCCGATGTTGCATCGTCAGATGGTTGAAGTATTGGGCATTAAGAACGCGAACAAGTTAATCCCGATGGAGGATGACACTCGCCCGCGCGACCCTGTTACTGAGAACCAGAACCTACTGATGGGTAAGCCTGTCAAAGCGTTTTTGTATCAGGATCATGAGGCGCATATTGCAGTTCACATGGGTGCAATGCAAGACCCCAAGATTCAAGAGATTCTTGGACAGAACCCAAATGTTCAAGCAATGCAAGCAGCGATGATGGCTCATATCAATGAGCACGTAGGCTATGAGTATCGCAAGCAGATGGAGGCGAACATGGGTCTTACATTACCGAACTATGAAGAAGACGACGATGTAATGATTCCAAAAGAGATGGAAGTCGAAGTATCTCAACGTGCTGCGCAAGCTACACAACAATTGCTACAGCAGCACATGTCTGAAGCCCAGAAACAACAAGCTCAACAGCAGATGCAAGACCCAATCATTCAGATGCAGATGCAAGAGTTGCAGATCAAACAGGCAGAAGTTCAGCGCAAGATTGCTAAAGACCAGCTTGATGCAGCAGCTAAAGATAAGCAGATGTCAATTGAGATGGAGCGAATTAACGCTCAGAAAGAAATTGCAGGGGCAAATATGGCAGTCAAATCACAGACTGACCGTATGAAGTTAGATCGTAATCAGGAAAGCGAAGGTTTCCGTGCGGCTATGACTATGCAGCAACAGCGTAAAGGTAGAACTAAATGAACGCTATAGAGGCGGCAATTAAAGAACTAAGGGAGCGTCGGACACAACTTTCCGAAGCAATAGCTAACAGATCAGCTAAGACCTTTGATGAGTATCAATTTATGTGTGGTGAAATTCGAGGTCTCACCGCCGTAGAGATTTATCTTATAGACCTCGCAAAAAACTTGGAGCAATTTGATGACTGAACTAGCCATCGCTACAGAAAGCGGTGAAGTATCTACACTGCCAGAAACAGCAGAAGACAAGGCGACACAACTGCCACAACCTTCTGGCTACCATATTTTGGTAGCAATTCCCGAAATCGAAACAAAGTACGAGAGTGGGATTATTAAGGCAGATTCAACCATGCACTACGAGGAAGTCCTTAGTACGGTCTTTTTTGTCGTGAAGTTGGGGCCTGATGCGTACAAAGGCGATAGGTTTCAATCTGGTCCGTGGTGCAAAGAGGGTGACTTTATCCTTGCGCGACCCAACAGTGGCACTCGTTTGAAGATTCATGGTCGGGAATTCCGTTTGATTAATGACGATTCAGTTGAGGCTGTTGTAGACGACCCACGCGGTATTTCACGAGCATAAGGAGGCTATATGCCAGAATTTGAAAAAGACGAGTACAAGTTCCCCGATGAAATTGAGGCGAAAGTCACAATGAAGGGCGACGAGGAAGAAGAGTTCACCGTCGAAATTGAGGACGATACCCCGGAAGAAGATCGTGGTAAGGAACCCCTTCCTAAAGATATTATTAACTCACTGGAGACCCCAGAAGAAGGTGGCGAGTATTCCGAAGAAGTTATTACCAAGTTTAAGCAGTATAAGAAGGCTTGGCATGACGAGCGTCGAGAGAAGGAAGCAGCTTACCGTGAGCAAGAAGAAGCTCTGCGGATAGCACAAGGCATCCTAGAGGAGAATAAACGCCTCAAAGCTACCTTGTCTTCTGGTGAGCAGGAGTACATAGCAACGGTCCAAGCGGCGGCTGAAACCGACGTGGAAGTAGCAAAACGCAACTATCGGGAAGCCTATGATTCGGGCGATACTGATAAGTTAGTTGACGCACAGGAAGCCTTAATGCAGGCGTCTTTAAAGTTGGATCGCTCAAAAAACTTTAAACCCACTTTACAAGACGACGAAACTGAGGTAAAACTGCCACAAAGATCACAAGCTGACAACAAAGAGCAGCCGGTTGATCCAAAGTTTGCAGATTGGCAACGTCGTAATTCAAATTGGTTCCAAAAGGACGAGGAGATGACCGACGCAGCAATGGGGTTGCATAAGAAGTTGTATCGTGAGTACGGCCCTGAATATATTGGTACTGACGACTATTACGACCGTATTGACAAAACAATACGTAAGCGATTCCCAGAATCTTTCCCTGAAAACAGGGAAACCGAGCCACCAAAAGCTCAACGAAGCAAGCCGAGTACAGTCGTTGCTTCAGCTAAGCGGAGTACGGCTCCGAAGAGCATTAAATTGACCCAGACACAAGCTGCGCTGGCGAAAAAATTTAAGCTAACCCCGGAGCAGTATGCTCGTGAAGTACTCAAATTGGAGAACAGATAATGGCTGAAAATAGACTATCTCGTGAACTTGAAGCCCGTACACAGCAGGAACGCCCCAAGCAGTGGGCACCTGCGGAGTTATTGCCGGAGCCGGATAAACAGCCGGGTTTTGCGTATAGGTGGATTCGTATCTCGACCTTGGACAAGGCCGACCCCCGTAACCTCTCGTCGAAGTTGCGTGAAGGTTGGGAGCCTGTGAAAGTGTCTGAGCAACCTAAGTTTCAACTGCTAATCGATCCGAATAGTCGCTTCAAGGACAATGTCGAGATTGGTGGGCTGGTGCTTTGCAAGACTCCGAAAGAGTTGGTGGATCAACGGAATAAGTATTTCGAAAATCAGACTCAAGCTCAGACGACTGCAATCGACAACAGCTTCATGCGAGAAAGCGATTCAAGGATGCCACTCTTCGCAGAGCGGAAATCGTCGACATCGTTTGGCAAAGGTTAATAACTTTTTTGGAGTAAATTATGGCATATCCTGTTGTAGACAAGCCTTATGGCCTACAGCCAGCGAATTTGATCGGTGGACAAGTATTTGCAGGTTCAACCCGCATGTACCCCATCGTTTACGGTTACGCAACCGACATTTTCTATGGCGATT
>Ga0181355_1000033_pt1 | contig 43159 bp, 62 predicted proteins | sample Fa13VDMM15DN_FD_130099 | JGI IMG/M metagenome (GOLD analysis project Ga0181355, IMG submission 130099) | Freshwater viral communities from Lake Michigan, USA - Fa13.VD.MM15.D.N | ecosystem: Environmental > Aquatic > Freshwater > Lake | place: USA: Michigan | collected 2013-09-23 | reverse complement strand
GTTTGTTGTTATCGCAATCGAAAGAACCATCTACTTCTTTAGGTGCTCCGTCTAGGGTAGTTAGATGGTTGTTATAGCAAAAGAAAAAACCACTTACGAAATTGAATTTAGCAGGTAGTGTCTTACATTTCTTTTTTAAAAGTACATCACCTTCTACTGAGTAAAAACCATCTTCAAAAGTTACAGTTCCCGTTACTTCAAATCCTAATGCTTTTAAATTTTCTTTATATTTCATTTCTTTGTGTGCCTTTCTTAAATAACGCCAAATACACCCAAAACCAAGTCCATCAACAAATCCATTTAAAAATGCTTTAATTGTGTTCATTTCTCTTGTGCCTTTTTTATTATTGATCTAGCAAAATCTTTAATATCTTTTGGGCTTGGTAACGCACTAAATTTATCCCAAACTAAAGCTATTTCCTCATCTGTTAGTTCTTTTGCTGGATTGCTTTCTTCTTCAATCAGTTTTAAATATTCCGCTTTAGTGGCTGTAACGCCATCCTCGTAGCCTTGTGTATAGTGACTCATTTCTTCTCCCTATCAAATTCAATCCAAATCTGCGATGTAGTTTTATCTAGCTCCAGTAGTTGTTGCTCAATCTTTTCGTGGCAAACTTTAGTAGGGCAAGCTAATAAAACCTCTATTTGCTTCATAATTTTTTTTGCTTTTATTATGTGTTCTGCAATCATTTAGGCGCTCCTTCTAAGTCAGTTAGTTTGTTGTTATCGCAATCGAAAGAACCATCTACTTCTTTAGGCGCACCTTCTAACGTGGTTAGCTGGTTGTTATCGCAAAAGAAAGAACCACCTACTTTTTTAGGAGCACCTTCTAGCGTGGTTAGCTGGTTGAAATTGCAAAAGAAACCACCACCTACTTTTTTAGGCGCTCCTTCTAGCGTGGTTAGCTTGTTGTTATAGCAATAGAAATCACCACCTACTTTTTTAGGTGCTCCTTCTAAGGTAGTTAGTTGGTTGTTATCGCAATAGAAATCACCGCCTACTTTTTTAGGCGCACCTTCTAACGTAGTTAGTTGGTTGTTAGGGCAAAAGAAAGTACCACCTACTTTTTTAGGTGCTCCGTCTAAGGTGGTTAGCTTGTTGTTATAGCAATCGAAATCACCACTTACTTTTTTAGGCGCTCCTTCTAACGTAGTTAGTTGGTTGTTAGAGCAATAGAAACCACCGCCTACTTTTTTAGGCGCACCTTCTAGCGTGGTTAGCTGGTTGTTAGAGCAATTGAAACCACCACTTACAAACTTGAATTTAGCCGGTAGTGTTTCACATTTCTTTCTTAAAGCTACATCACCGTCTACCGAGTAAAAACCATCTTCAAAAGTTACATTACCTCTTACTTCAAATCCTAATGATTCTAAATTTTCTTTATAGTTCATTTTAATTATCCTAAGTTTGATTATCGCAAAAGAAAGAACCGCCTACTTTTTTAGGCGCTCCGTTTAAGGTGGTTAGCTTGTTGTTATTGCAATCGAAAGAACCACCTACTTTTTTAGGCGCACCGTTTAAGGTAGTTAGTTGGTTGTCATAGCAACAGAAAGTACCACCTACTTTTTTAGGCGCACCTTCTAACGTAGTTAGTTGGTTGTTATAGCAAAAGAAATGACCACCTACTTCTTTAGGTGCACCTTTTAAGGTGGTTAGCTTGTTGTAAGAGCAATCGAAAATACCACCTACTTTTTTAGGTGCTCCGTCTAAGGTAGTTAGCTGGTTGTTATAGCAAACGAAATTACCGCCTACTTTTTTAGGCGCTCCTTCTAACGTAGTTAGCTTGTTTCTAGAGCAAACGAAAGTACCACCTACTTCTTTAGGCGCACCTTCTAAGGTAGTTAGTTGGTTGTAAGAGCAAATGAAATCACCGCCTACGAACTTGAATTTAGCAGGCAGTGTTTCACATTGCCTTTTTAAAACTACATTGCCGTCTACTGAGTAAAAACCATCTTCAAAAGTTACAGTTCCGTTTACTTCAAATCCTAATGATTCTAAATTTTCTTTGTGGTTCATTTTGATTCTCCTAAGTTTGATTGGACATCTTTGTAAATCTCGTCTAGTGTAACCTTAATTTTTTCTGTTTTGCAATAAGCAATAAATTTTTTTGCAGTTTCAATAGGCGGGACTCTGCGTCCATGCTCAATAAATGACAAACTAGCATTTGAGCATCCTAGAATTTTCGCCATTTCGCCTTGTTTTAACCTCATTCGCAGACGATTTTCTTTAAAAGCATTCATGTAATTTTTCCTTTTAAAATGTTATTTTAATGCAAAGAAAAAATATTTTAACATATGTATTGCAATCTTGTTTTTTATGGGATATACTGACATTAGTTTTATGAGTTGATGTTAGTAAGTTTTAGCCAAATTGACTGAGAACCAAGGCGAATATCGTAAGATGCAACTCAAAAAAATTAAGCGGCAAGTGATGGTAACAAGGAAACGACAAAGTCTAGTGTCTTTGGCAATCAAACCGCCGATTTTATTCAATCAAAGGAGAAAAAATGAAATATCAAGAAATAACAACAGAAGCAGAAGCATTGGCAGCAGTGAAACAGGATGGGCGGGCTTTGAAGTTTGTCAAAGAGCAAACTGAAGAAATCTGCCTGGCAGCAGTGAAACAGGATGGGTGCGCTGTGCAGTATGTCAAAGAGCGAACCGAAGAAATCTGCCTGGCAGCAGTAAAACAGAATTGGTGGGCTTTGAAGTTTGTCAGATATCAAACCGAAGAAATGTGCCTAGCAGCAGTGAAACAGGATGGGCTGGCTTTGTATGATGTCCTGCGGCAAACTGAAGAAATCTGCCTGGCAGCAGTGAAACAGGATGGGTGGGCTTTGCAGCATGTCCTGCAGCAAACCGAAGAAATCTGCCTAGCAGCAGTAAAACAGAAGGGGTGGGCTTTGCAGCATGTCAAAAATAAAACAGAGGCCATTCTTTTTGAAGCTTTTAAACACGAAAAGGCATGGTTGAAATTTGTTAAATCTCAAATGAAAGACTAAAAAACTTATTTAACTTAATTTACAAAAAACATTCAAAAAGGATACTAAATAATGGAAAACATCATTCAAATTGTCGGCACTGCTAAAGAAAAATTTTTAGCCGTTCAATCGGATAACTCACTTAATTTTGAAAGTGAAGCTGGTTTTGCGTGTCAATCACTATTAGCCAATGAATACGCTTTAAAAATTGCCCTTAGTAAAAAAGATTCTTTAATCCGATCAATTCAAAACCTCGGGGCTATTGGCATTAGTTTGAACCCTGCAAAAAAACAAGCGTATTTGGTGCCTCGTAATGGTCAAATATGCCTAGATATTAGTTACATGGGATTGATGGATTTAGCAACAGCAACGGGAGCAGTTCTTTGGGTGCAGGCTGATGTTGTTCGAGAAAAAGATAATTTTGAACTCAACGGACTAGGAAAAGAGCCAATCCATAAACACAATCCATTTGCAAAAGATCGAGGTGAAATTGTCGGGGCTTATGTAACCGCAAAAACAAAAGATGGAGATTACCTTACAGATTGCATGAGCATTGATGAGATTCTATCTATTAAAGCCCGTAGCCAAGCTGTAAAAGCAGGAAAGCAAACACCTTGGGACACCGACCCCGTAGAGATGTATAAAAAAACGGTAGTTAAGCGTGCTTATAAATATTGGCCTCGAAATGATCGACTTGAATCAGCTATTCATTATTTGAACAATGATGGGGGAGAAGGAATTGTCATTGATGTCCCAGTAGTTAATGAGGATGCTAATGCAAAATTAAAAATGGATAAAACTCCATTATCAGAAAATGAAATTATTAAGTTATCTACCGCCATTCAAGAATCACATACGATGGATGACTTAGTAAAAAATTACAAATCAGCATATCGCTTGGCGCAATCGCAAGAAGATTATCAGTCCATTAAAGTTTTTACAGACTTAAAAGATGCCCGTAAATCAGAATTGGAGAATAAAAATGTCTAATTTAGCTTTGTATCAAATCGCAGATCAGTTTTTGATAAAACTATCAGAGTTAGAAAGTTCTGAATTATCGGACGAAGAATATCAAATTGCTCTTGACCAACTTCAAGGAGAAGTAACTGATAAAAGCCATGCAGTTGCGATGTATATTAAAAATTTACAAGCACTTTCTGATGCTAGAAAAGCTGCCGAAAAAGAAATGTATGAAAGCCGAAGAAATCTAGACTTAAAAATTGAACGCTTAAAGTCTTATCAAATTCAAGCCATGATAAGGACTGGCATTAAGAAAATGGATTTTCCTGAATTTTCTATTAGCATTCGCACCAATCCGCCAAGTATTGATGTTTTAAACATGGATTCAATTCCAGATGAATATTTTGACATTCCTCCACCACCTGCTCCAGTATTGAATAAAAATAGACTAAAGGATGACTTGAAGGAAGGGGTAATTATTGAAGGCGCAAGATTAACGCAAGGCACTAGCTTACAAATCAAATAACAGGAGAACTTATGGAATCAGTATTTAACATAGTGTACGAGTACGTCAAACTTAACCCAAATCAATCGGTAATTGATATTGCAAAAAATACAGGAATTAACGAACTAACAGTTCATCGCCATTTAAATGGAGGAAGGTCAAAAGAGCATCATGTAGTATTTTTGCGAGTGAAATCCACAAAAAAATTGATGCATCCTGACGGAGTTGTTAGGGGTTCGTATATTTATTTGTATTCAATTAACCCGATCAAATCAAAGTACATTACTAGATCAACTAAAAAGCAGAGCAATAAATCGCCAAAATTTGTAAGAGACCCAATTACTGCGGCTTTATTTGGGTGTGTTGTTTAATTAAAAATTGAAGATAATTTTTACTTTTTCTAAAAAAGTGTGGTATAGTCTTAATACTTAATCAAAAAGGAGAATCAAAATGAATCAAGAAAATAAAAAACTTCTGAACGATCTAATTGAATGGCTTGCAGTAGTAGTAACTGGAGTATTTTTTGGGACTTCTTTTGCATACGCGTTGCTTGGTAAATTGTTTATTTAATCAAAAAAGGAAAAATATGACATACAACAACAATAGATACTATGAACCCGAAGATGATGATTCTGAGGAAATTGAGGCAATTATTGATTACGAGCTTAAAAATGGCAATTACCCATATTCATCGGAAAACATAAAAGATTGTTTTTTTGATGATGGATTTGAGAAAAAATGGGAAACTTTGGCTAGTTTGTTGAGGCAAGGTGATACTGCTGCTGCTGGAGTTGTGCTTTCATCTACTCTTTATGAGTATTGGGAAGATCGCACAAAAAGAGAAGTAGAAAACAATATTTAAAAAGGAAAAAAAATGAATCATAAAGAAAACTTGGAAGCATTAGGATTTGAAGTAACGGGGACTGTAACTTTTGAAGATGGTTTTTACTCAGTAGACGGTGATGTAGTTTTAAGAAAGCAATGTAAGACACTACCTGCTAAATTCAAGTTCGTAGGTGGTGATTTCTATTGCTCTGACAACAAGCTAATCACGTTAGAAGGTGCTCCTAAAAAAGTAGGTCGTTCTTTCAGTTGCTCTGGCAACCAACTAACTACCCTAGACGGAGCGCCTAAAAAAATAGGTCGTGATTTCTATTGCTCTAACAACCAACTAACTACCCTAAAAGGTGCTCCTAAAAAAGTAGTTGGTAATTTCGTTTGCTCTAACAACCAGCTAACTATCCTAAAAGGTGTTCCTAAAAAAGTAGGTCGTGATTTCTATTGCTATAACAACAAGCTAACTACCCTAGACGGAGCACCTAAAAAAGTAGGTGGTGATTTTGATTGCTCTTACAACAATCTAACTACCCTAGACGGAGCGCCTAAAAAAGTAGGTGGTCATTTCGGTTGCTCTAGCAACCAGCTAACCACGTTAGAAGGTGCGCCTAAAGAAGTAGGTGGTACTTTTTATTGTTCTAACAACCAGCTAACCACATTAGACGGAGCACCTAAAAAAGTAGGCGGTTCTTTCTTTTGCGATAATCAAACTTAGGATAATTAAAATGAACTATAAAGAAAATTTAGAAGCATTAGGATTTGAAGTAACGGGAAATGTAACTTTTGAAGATGGTTTTTACTCGGTAGAAGGTGATGTAGTTTTAAAAAAGAAATGTGGAAAACTACCTGCTAAATTCAATTTCGTAAGTGGTATTTTCTTTTGCTTTAACAACAAACTAACTACGTTAGAAGGTGCTCCTAAAAAAGTAGGTGGTGATTTTTATTGCTATAACAACCAACTAACTACCCTAAAAGGAGCGCCTAAAAAAGTAGGTGATACTTTCATTTGCGATAACAACAAGCTAACTACGTTAGAAGGCGCACCTAAAAAAGTAGGTGCTTCTTTAATTTGCTCTGGCAACGATCTAACTACGTTAGAAGGTGCGCCTGAAAAAGTAGGTGGTGATTTCGATTGCTCTAACAACCATCTAACTACCCTAAAAGGAGCGCCTAAAAAAGTAGGTGGTTCTTTCTTTTGCTCTGGCAACCAACTAACTACCCTAAAAGGAGCGCCTAAAAAAGTAGGCGATACTTTTTATTGCAATAACAACGATCTAACTACGTTAGAAGGTGCGCCTGAAGAAGTAGGTGGTGATTTCTATTGCTATAACAACCATCTAACTACCCTAAAAGGAGCGCCTAAAAAAGTAGGCGATACTTTCGGTTGCTCTAACAACCATCTAACTACCCTAAAAGGAGCGCCTAAAAAAGTAGGTGGTTCTTTAATTTGCAATAACAACAAGATAACTTAACATAAAAAGGAAACAAAATGACATATTACGAATTGCATCCTTTATGCACTCTTTTTCCACGAGTTGAAGGCGCAGAATTTGAATCTTTGGTTTTAGACATTAAACAAAGCGGACTTAGAGAGCCTATTACTATATTTAATAATATGGTTTTGGATGGAGGTAATAGGTATCGGGCTTGTTTAGAAGCTGGAATTGATCCAATTTTTCAAAAGTTTGATGGAGATAGTATTATTGGATTTGTTTTATCAAAAAACTTGCATCGTCGGCATTTATCGGTAGGTCAGCAAGCGGCGATTATTGCTAGTATGGCTGACTGGGAAAATGCTCAATCAGTAGGAAATCCTGCATTTAAAGCACAAAATTCCCAATGTGCTACTAATAGCACATTGCAAACTATCTCAGATAGAGCGCATGAATCAGGCGCAAGCAAGTCTACTCAAAGAAAAGCTGATGCGGTCGTAAAGGCTGACCCTGATCTTGGTCGCAAAGTTGCAGCTGGTGAGGTATCTTTAAATGAAGCTACAAAACAAGTAGCCCCTCAACTGCTACCTAAAAAACCTCAAATACTTGAGTTATCTATTGAAGAACAAAATCAAGCAAATGCTGATATTTTGGCGCAAGAATCCGAATTTGAGGCATGGTTAGAAAATCCTGAAAATGCCGATTTAATGGAGCGTCTTAAACAAAAAGAAGCTATGAATTTGGTTTTAAAGCGTGAAAATGATGGTTTACAATTTGCCAATGCAGACTATTCTAAACGCTTAAAAGCCGCATTATCAAAAATAGATAAGCAAGCAAGTCATATTAAAGAGCTGGAAAAAGAATTGGCAATAGCGCAAGGCGTAAGGGTAGAATAGTAAAAATCAAAACAGGAGAATCAAAATTTTTCAAGAATTTGAACCGACATACTCGCTTGATAAGTTCCCGCCATTGCGGGACTTTCAAATAAAAACCCATGAAATGCTTAGAGAGGGCTTTAAATCTGGCCATAAAAGGCAGTTAGTTTGCGCCGCTACTGGATCAGGAAAAACCTTAATGGCACTTCATGTTATTGCCAACGCTTTAATAAAAGGCAAAAAAGCCACTTTTGTATGTGATCGGACTGCACTAATTGAGCAAACCAGTAAGGTTGCTAAGTCTTTAGGTTTAGTTCATGGCGTTATTCAAGCCCAACATGAACTTAGGAATAATTCTTTGCCATTTCAGATAGCTAGTGTTCAAACTTTGGCGAAGCGAGGATGGCACGATACCGATTTAATCATAGTAGATGAGTGCCATTCCCTTTACTCAGCAGTAAGCGATCATATAGTTAATTTTGATGGCGCAGTCATTGGGCTATCAGCTACCCCATTTAGTAAAGGATTGGGAAAACTTTACTCAAATCTAGTAAATGCTACATCTATGCACGAACTTACCCAGTCTGGGGTATTGGTTCCAATGCGAGTAATTAGCGCCACAAAAATAAATATGGATGGCGCATCTACTACATTTTCTGGAGAATGGGATGCACAAGAAATAACAAAACGAGGGCATGAGATTGTTGGAAATGTTGTCAGAGAATGGACTGAACACGCTTATGGAAAGAAAACCATTGTATTTGGGGCTACGATTGCTCATTGCGATGATATGTGCCGTCAGTTTACTGAAGCTGGAATTATGGCGGCTTCTCTTACTTCTGAAACAGATGACGATGAAGTGAAGCAGTTATTTAAAGATTTTGATAATGGGGATATTACTGTTTTATTGTCAGTTGAAAAATTAGCAAAAGGATTCGATCAGCCAGACATAGAATGTGTTGTGGATTGCCGTCCTCTTAGAAAGTCTTTATCTACTGCAATCCAAATGTGGGGTCGTGGCTTACGATCAAGCCCCAAAACTGGAAAAACCGAATGTTTGCTTATGGATTTCTCAGGAAACATTATTAGATTTTTAGAGGACTTTACAGACTTTTATTTTAATGGGCTTGATAGTCTTGATGATGGCTTTAGACTTGATAAAATTGTCAGAGAATCAAGCGAAGAAAAAGAAGAATCCAAGGGATGCCCATCTTGCGGTAATAAACCATTTTTTAAGCGGTGCATGGCTTGTGGTTATGAGTTTATTAAACCAAGTTTAATTGAGCATTTGCCTGGAAAGATGATGTCTTTAGAAATGCCAGTTATGGCAGGTAAAAAGCAACTTGCACAATCTCATGCAGATCTTTGGGCGCAAATTTGTACTTATTCAGCTCAACATTCATCGCCAGAAAAGCAAATTGGAAGAGCATCTAATTTATACAAAAATATAACTGGAATGTGGCCGCCTAGAAGTTATACTTTTAGCCCATCGGCAGAAATTAGCGCCGCAGTTTACGGAAAAATTAGAAGCCTAAATATCCGATTTGCAAAATCATCTAGGAAGTCATAATGAATTTTATTCAATTTGCTAGAGGTCATGGCGTAGAAATAGATAGCTTGATTATTTCTGACAAAATAATCAGAACGGGAACTACATTACATCCAAAGTCCAAAAATGGGGCTTATCGATTCAATGGTAAATTTGGGTGGGTTCAAAATTGGGAGCATGGCGATCTTGTTCATGTTTTTGGTGGAAAAATTAAAGAATTTAGCGAAGCCGAAAAAAAGGAATGGGCTAGAAGAAAACGATTACAAGATGAGGCGATAGACAGAAAATATCAGCAAGCATCAAAAGATGCTCAGATTATCATTCAGTCATGCACACTTAAAAATCATGGTTATTTAAGCTATAAAGGGTTTACTGAGGCTCAGGGATTGGTTACAGAGGATGACATTTTAATTATTCCAATGAAGTCATTATCAGGCACTTTACAGGGCATCCAATCAATTAAGTGGATTGAAGATGATAGAAAGTACCAAAAAAAGATGATGTACGGAATGAGAGCCAAGGGATCTGTATTTAGATTTGGCTCAAATAAAGCATTGGAGACGATTTTATGTGAAGGTTATGCAACTGGACTATCTATCAAGATGGCGGTTGATAGGATGCGTATAAGCGCCTCTGTGCTTGTATGTTTTTCAGATGGGAATTTGGTAGAAATAGCTAAGTCTATGAACCCAAAAACTACTTATGTGTTTGCAGATAACGATATTAGTCAGGCTGGGGAAAAGTGCGCCGTAAAAACCGGATTGCCTTTTTGTATGTCAGATGAAATTGGTGATGCGAACGATTTACATCAACTAAAAGGGCTTACAGCCGTTTGTAAAAAAATTATGGAGGTAAGGGCTAAAAGATAAGCCAAAAAATCCATTGTGGCGGCTCTAACGACATCGTAGCGCAATGGGGGAACGAGATACTTGAGGGAAGTGGTTGAAATATCTTAACTGGCGGCGAAGTAAGCACCAGTACCACGAAAGGCTTACGAGTGCGAAGGCTCCGAAGTGCAGCTTGACGTTAAAGGCCTCCTACTTAGTTGTAGGTAGGCTGAGTACGTCCCACCAAAGTGCAGGGTAGTTAGCAGGGGGTTTTAGACTGAGATGTTAATTAATACTAAGGGGGGTTTTTTGAATTTTTTAGACAACAGAAATTATTGCCTTGACTGTTTTAATTTTGCTAAAGATAATGGATGTATACAAGCCAATAAGCAATTTGTGGCTTTTATTCAATCAAATAACTTAGGAGTAAAACATAGATGTGTCAAGTGGACAAAAAAATACGATTTTCAGAATCTCCAGTCTTGCGCCCAAGCGATAAAGGACATGAGGCCATCAAAAACGAATCAGGAGTTGATGTTCAAAATTATTGCACAAACACTCAATGCGCCAACTCGGGAAAATGTAATAAAGGAAGTAAAAGCAATTTAACCAGTTTTTATGCTAAGGGATGGGAGTAATGAGACAGCCATACCCAACCACTCAGATTTTGCTCAGAGGCGAGATTCAGTTGAATACGCTTTTAACAAAAGCAAAGAGCCTACCACTTGATTCAGAAGCACCACTTGAAATTTTGATTAGAGAATGGTTAAAGCCCCGTAAGCTATCTCAAAACGCTTTAATGTGGGCTGGACCACTTAAAGATATTGCAGAGCAAGCATTTGTAAACAAAAAAACATATACGATTGATGTATGGCATGAATTTCTAAAAAAAGAATTTTTGCCAGAAGAATTTATAGATGGGATTACAAAAGATAACTATAAAAAGTGGGATTTTGACCCAAAAGGCAATCGAATTTTAATTGGTAGCACTGCCCAATTAACGGTTAAAGGATTTGCTCAATATTTAAATAAAATAGAGTCTTATGCCGCTACTGAACTCGGCGTTCAGTTTGGGGTGCGTGGATGACCCGTTGCGCTGAGTGCAGGCAAGAGTTTAAAAAGCTCAGAATTACACAAAAAACCTGTTCAGTTGAGTGTGCTATTCCTTATGGAAAAAGAATGGCAATTCAAAAATCTATTAAAGATAAAAGAAAAGCTGAAAAGCTAGAGCGAGAGCAGATCAAAAATCGCAGGGAAAACCTAAAGTCAAAATCACAAGTAGCAGCGGAATTGCAAAAAATAGTAAATTTATACATTCGCACAAGAGATCATAATGCTGGGTATGGTTGTATTACTTGTGGAACAATGCAATCACCAGCATGGGATGCTGGACATTTTAGATCGGTAGGTAGCGCTCCCCATTTAAGATTTGACGCTAGAAATATTCATCTTCAATGTATGCAATGCAATAGATTTTTTGGCGGTGCTGGACGGGAATATGCAATTAACCTTCCAATTAGAATAGGTCAAAAAGAATTTGATAATCTAATTTCAGATCAAACCCCAAGAAATTACACAAAAGATGACATGAAATCTTTAAAAGTGATTTTTCGTCAAAAAATTAAAGAATTAAACCTTCAAAAAGTATGATGGATAAATTGAAGTTGTAATATATACTAATTTTAGTTCTTGGCACTACCCTATTACAATCTTTGATTCTCCGTAGGGCATAATAGTGATTTGAGCGTTGCCCCTGCCAGCGTATCCGAGAACAGCAGGGACTTTAATAAAAATAATTTTTACTTTTTCTAAAAAAGTGTGGTATAGTCTTAATACTTAATCAAAAAGGAGAATTTATGAAATACGAAGATTTTGTCAAAAATAAGCGCCGTGAAGAAATAGCAACCGGACACAATCCAGAGGCGCTTAATGAGAATTTATTTGATTTTCAGCACGCCATAGTTACATGGGCAGTGCGTAGGGGTCGTGCAGCTATTTTTGCCGATACTGGTCTAGGAAAATCATGTATGCAGTTGTCATGGGCTGATGAAGTGGCAAGTCATACCCAAGGCAAGGTTTTAATTCTTGCGCCATTGGCTATTTCAGATCAAACCATTCGAGAGGGGGATAAGTTTGGTATTGAAGTTAATAGAGTGCCTCACGATGGCTCTATTTCTCATAATGGCGTATGGATTACAAATTATGAGCGCATGGATAATATTGACTTTTCCCAGTTATCGGGATTGGTTTTGGATGAATCATCCATTTTAAAGTCTCACGATGGAAAAACACGAGCAAAAATTATTGATTCATCTCAAAAAGTGCCTTATCGTTTATCTTGCACAGCAACACCAAGCCCGAATGATTTTGTGGAATTGGGAAATCAATGCGAATTTTTAGGGGTAATGACATCAAGCGAAATGTTAGCCACTTATTTTAAAAATGATGCTGGCGATACAGGCACTTGGGTTTTAAAGGGGTGGGGAAAATCAAGATTTTGGGAATGGATGGGAACATGGGCAGTTGTTGTAAGAAACCCCAGCGATATTGGTTTTGATGGATCTGCTTATGATGCTATACCTAAACCTGAATATTTTGAGCATATTGTAGAGACTGATATTTCAGGTGGCGATTTATTTACAAAGCCGGCAAGCACTTTACAAGAACGCAGAAAAGCACAAAGAGATAGCTTAGATGCAAGATGCAGAGCATTAGCAAATTTAGTAAACAGTCAAAATGATGAGCCTTGGATTATTTGGACTCACCTTAATGATGAGGCTGATTTATTAAAATCGTTAATTCCTGATTCTGTTAATGTTCAAGGATCAGATTCCCCTGAATCAAAAGAAAAAAATCTAATTGCATTTTCCGAAGGAAAAATTAGGGTTTTAATTACCAAGGGAAAGATCGCTGGATATGGCCTTAACTGGCAGCATTGTGCTCGCATGGCTTTTGTGGGTTTAGATGATTCTTTTGAAAAATTTTATCAATCCGTTAGACGATGCTATCGTTTTGGTCAAAAAAGAAACCTTCAAGTTCATTTATTTGTAGCAGAAAACGAAGGGCAAATTTTGCAAAATTTAAAGCGAAAAGAATCAAATCATCACAAAATGAGCGAAAACATGATTGAACACATGAAAGACATTATGAATAACGAATTAAAAGGACAGGTAAATATTGTGGATGAATACAAAGAAGATGTTAAGCATGGAGAGGGATATACAGTTCACCTGTCCGATTGTGTAAAACTGGCAAAATCAATCGAATCAAATTCCATTGATTATTCAATTTTTAGCCCCCCATTTGCTGATTTATTTGTTTATTCAAACTCAGACTATGACATGGGAAACTGCAAAGACGATCAAGAGTTCGTCAATCAGTTTAAATATCTTATTAAAGAGCTGTATCGAATTATTAAGCCTGGACACAATGTATCGTTTCATTGCATGAATCTGCCAACTACCAAAGGCAGACAGGGATATATTGGATTGCGTGATTTTAGGGGTGATTTAATCCGATCATTTCAAGATGAGGGCTTTATATATCATTCTGAGGTAGCTATTTGGAAAGACCCAGTAGTTGCTATGCAACGCACCAAGGCGCTAGGATTGCTTCATAAGACCATTCGCGAGAACTCTACTATGAGCCGTATGGGACTTCCTGATTATGTAGTAACCATGCGTAAAGATGGCGATGTAGTAGATCGAGTTACTCATTCAGATGAATCTGACCTTCCCGTTTCATTGTGGCAAAAATACGCAAGCCCAGTATGGTTTGATATTGACCAAGGAAAAACTCTTAATAAAATGCCAGCAAGAGATGAAAACGACACTAAGCATATGTGTCCACTTCAGCTTGATGTAATTGAGCGTTGTATTCATTTGTGGACTAAAAAGGATGATCTAGTGTTTTCTCCGTTTACAGGAATTGGCTCAGAGGGTTATATGGCAGTAAAGATGGGAAGAAAATTCTTAGGGGCAGAATTAAAGCCTCAATACTGGGAGTTAGCTTGTCAAAACTTAGAAGATGCTAAAAGAGAACAAGGAGGGCTTTTTTAAGATGCAAAAACTAGGACAAAATTACTTAATATGGAATTTTTCAAAGGAAAACTATCCTTTTATGATGGGGTTAAATCCTATTGCAATTTATCAAAAAAAACATTCAGACACTAGAATTGTTGCAAAAACAAAGTGTCATTACGCAACAAAAAAGAGGTATAATAATAAAAACCTGTGAGTTATTCCTTTACCTCACGCTGGATAAGTAACCAGCTCCTTCGGGATTTTAAAAAGGATAAAAAAGGAAAAAAATAGATGAATGGTAGAAAATCAAAATTAACCGATGTTCAATGGCATGGCCTTGAAATGCGCTTAATAGCTGGAGAAAAAGCAGCAGATTTAGCTAGAGAGTATGGTATACATAGATCACAGATCACTAAGAAGATCAAGCCTAAGACAGATATAATCAAAGAAGTAGCCCATAAGGTAGTGGATGCAGAGATAGCATTTAAGTCTTTACCCCTGACCCAACAGATAGCAACTTTAACCCTTATAGACGATTTAAAAGCTATAAGCACTAACCTTGCAAGTGCTGGAAAACTAAGCTCAATCAATGCTAACAGACTAGCAGAACTAGCAAACCAGCAGATCAATTCAGTGCATAGCGATTATTTAGAAGATGGAGTGGAAGCGCTAAAAATGGCTTCTGTTCTTACGACTATGGCCAATGATGCGAGCAAAATCCCTATGGGGCTATTACTAGCAAATAAAGATCAAGTGCAAAAAATAAGCAATCCCGAGGTAGAGCAAGTAAAAACTCTAAGCGACTTTTATGCAGGTTCTGACAATCAAAACGATTCCAAATAAGAGTTTTAAAAAATGAATAGCCCAACCCTAAACCCAGCGCTAAGGGATTTTTGGAAAAAGCCATCAAGAAATAAAGTTCTATATGGTGGTCGATCTAGTTCCAAAAGCTGGGATGCGGCAGGATTTGCTATATTTTTAGCCAATGCTTATAAGGTCAGATTCTTATGCACCCGTCAATTTCAAAGCAAAATTGAGGAATCGGTATATACCCTGCTCAAGATTCAAATTTCCCGATTTGGTCTAGACGATAGGTTTAAAATCGTAGAAAACAAAATTACCAATTTATATACGGGTAGTGAGTTTGTGTTTTATGGCTTATGGCGCTCTATTGATGAGATCAAGTCTCTCGAAGGTATTGATATTCATTGGGCAGAAGAAGCCCATTTATTAAGCGAAAACCAATGGGAGATTATTAACCCAACCATCAGAAAAGAAGGATCGCAGCATTGGATTGTGTTTAATCCACGATTGGCTACGGATTTTGTTTATAAGCGGTTTGTAACCAATCCACCACCTAATACGATCGTTAGAAAGATAAACTACGACGAGAACCCTTTTCTTAGTCAGACGATGATTGACGAGATTGAGTCTGCAAAGGCAGAGGATTATGATAACTATCTTCATGTCTATGAAGGCGCTCCACTTAGCGACGATGAGCAATCGGTTATTAAGCGGTCTCATATCATGGCTGCCATTGACGGACATAAAGCCCTTGGAATTGATATTAAAGGCTCTCATAGAATTGGATTTGACGTTGCAGACGCTGGAGAGGACTATTGCGCTACCATTCACTCTCACGGTTCATTAAACTTTTGGGCTGACCAATGGAAGGCAAAAGAAGACGAATTGCTCAAGTCTTGCACCCGTGTATGGACAAAGGCAAGAGAAGATGACTCTTTGATTATTTATGACGCTATTGGGGTAGGCGCTACTGCTGGGGCTAAATTTAGCGAATTAAACGCATCTAATGGCGTAAAAGTGGAATATCAAAAGTTTTTTGCAGGCGGGGCGGTAACTAAACCTGATATTCAATACAAAAAATCAGGCATCAAGAACAAAGACTATTTTGCCAATATTAAAGCTCAGGCATGGTGGCTGGTAGCCGATAGATTCAGAAATACCTATAATGCAATTCATAACGGGCAATCTTTTTCAGAAGATGAGATGATATTTATTGATAGCAATATGCCTCATTTAGATAAGCTAATGGATGAATTGACATCGCCTAAACAGGATTATGACAATGCGGGCAGGGTTAAAGTGGAAAGTAAAAAAGACTTAGGAAAGCGTGATGTTGCATCCCCTAACTTAGCAGATGCGTTTATAATGGCTAATCTATCAGGCGAAATGCGCCGCCGATCATTTTTTGGATAAATGAATATGTTTAACTGGTTCAAAAAGCCCGAAACAAAAAAACCCGACCCAGTTAATCATCGGGGAGGTGTCTTATCTACCCATATGTTTGATATTGAAAAGCCATTATTTGGGCTTGATGACCAACTACATCAATTAAAAAAAGCCCAGCCATATCAAAATGGATTTGCTATGGATGGCTCAGACAGCGGTTCAAATAGCTTTAAGACTTACTCTAATGGGATGAATACTGTTTCAGATGCAGTTATTGGATGGTATGCCTCACAAGGATTTATTGGTCATCAACTTTGCGGCATCTTGGCTCAAAATTGGCTAGTCAATAAAGCGTGTACCATGCCCGCAGAAGATGCTATTCGCAAGGGATACAATGTGGTTTCCGTAGATGGGGAGGAATTAGACCCTTCATATACGCAAATCATCAATTCATACGACAGGCTATTTAAGCTCAATGAAAATATGCGAGAGTTTATCCGAAAGGGTAGAATTTTCGGTATTCGTATTGCAATGTTCAAAATTCAATCAACGGATCAGGATTACTATGAGAAGCCATTTAACATTGATGGAGTTACTGCTGGTAGCTACAAGGGCATTGTTCAAATTGACCCTTACTGGTGCGCTCCTATGCTTGACAATCCAAGCGCAAGCCAGCCCGACACATTGCACTTTTACGAGCCGACTTGGTGGATTATCTCCGGTAAAAAAGTGCATCGCTCACACCTCGTCATTTATAGACACGCAGAGCCAATAGATATTCTTAAGCCTCAATATATCTATGGTGGAGTGCCGCTTACTCAGCAGATCATGGAACGAGTTTATGCGGCAGAAAGAACAGCTAACGAAGCCCCGCAGCTTGCCATGTCAAAGCGTACTACCGTATGGCTAACTGACATGGAATCAGTCATGCAAAATTCTCAGGAAGCAATCAATAGACTATCTCATTGGACGGCATTTAGAGATAATCACGGCATTAAGATGGGCGATAAAGAGGGAGACGAGTTTCAACAATTCGATACTTCCTTGGCTGATTTTGATGCGCTGATTATGACTCAATACCAATTAGTAGCCGCTATTGCAGGAGTGCCAGCAACTAAACTCATCGGGACTACGCCAAAAGGATTTAATTCAACAGGCGAGTACGAAGAAGCAAGCTATCATGAGTTACTAGAATCTATCCAGTCCAATGACTTAACAAGACTCGCAGAGCGCCATCATGCGCTTGTCATTAAGTCTTATGTAGACACTAAAGAGGGGCAAGAAATGGTAGAAACAACAATCAACTGGTTGCCACTCGATACCCCAACGGCGCAAGAATTGGCTACTACTAATTTAGCAAAGGCTCAGACTGGTCAGGTTCTTATTGCCTCTGGCGCATTATCTAGCGAAGATGAGCGCCAGCGCATTGCTACGGATAAGACTAGCGGTTACGACGAGCTAGGGATTATGGAAGACGAACCTCTATTTGAGGAAGAAATCGAAGACCCTAAGATTGAAATAGCCCAAGACGATGCAAAAGACTTATCCAATAAAGAAGCCAAGCGATTGTCATTTATTGATAAAAAAGTAAAAAAAGGTGCTAAGTTAAGCCAATCTGAGCAGTTGGATTATGAAAAGTTCAAAAAATAACTTAATCGGTGGGGCATTAAGACCTAATGCCGGAATCGCATCTGATTACGCCAAGCCTATTGTTAAAGAAATAGGCTTAATGTCTAGGGATGTAGAAAGGCAACTAAAAAGGCTATTTACTGACCCTGATTATGGTTATGCTATGGATGCCTCAATTTCAAGCCAAGCCCGTATCCTTTTAAATTATTTAATGGATAAATGGCAAAAAAGATTTAAAGAGATAGCCGAAGATGCAACCGATAGAATGATTAAGCGAACTGTCAAAAACTCATCCATAACCCTTGGAATATCTTTAAAAGAGCTTAGTGAAAACTTTGAAATAGATACATCGGTTATTAGCCCAAAAATAAGAGATGTAATTAAAGCAAGCAGTCAAGAGGCCGCCAATTTAATAAAGCTAATACCTCAAAAGTATCTAGGCGATGTTCAGGGCGCAGTAATGCGTAGTATCACAACGGGCAAGGGACTGAGAGATTTAGTTCCATTCCTAGAAGCTAAATATAACGGTAATCTGCGCCATGCTAAAAATGTAGCTTTAGATCAAACTCGAAAAACCTATCAAGCCGTTACTAGATCAAGATTACAAAGTTTAGGGGTGAAAAAGTTTAAATGGGTTCATTCAGGCGGGGGCAGAGAGCCAAGGCAAGAACATATTAGAATGTCGGGTAAGGAATATTTATTCGACAATCCCCCTGAAATTGGCATAATGTATGGTGAGACTATTCGAGGATTCCCCGGAGAGTTGCCAAATTGCCGATGTACTTTATCGCCAGTAATTGATTTACAAACTTAAGGAAAAGATATGCAAGACAAATTAAACACAAAAGAAGCCCAAGCGGTTTCATTAGCAAGTGCATCTGGTCTTGGTGAGGCTTGCCAAGCAGAAGGCGTTTATTCAATGAAGTGCTTTGACAAAGAAGGCGGAAAACTTCTTTGGGAACAGAAATTTGATAATGTTGTGGTTACAGTTGGAAAAGATTTAATATTGCAAACCGTATTAACAGGTTCAAGCTATTCTGTGAACGGCCCTTATATTGGGTTAATTTCATCGGTAGATTGGACTGCTACAAGTGCAACAGATACGATGACCTCTCATGCTGGGTGGAAAGAAGCAGGAGCAACAAATGCCCCCACCTTTACATCTCGTATTGTGCCAAGTTTTAGCACTGCAACATCAGGAGCAATCTCTACATCCACGCCTGTTAGCTTTACAATGACAGGCAACGGAACATTAGAAGGTGCATTTCTTGTTTTTGGTACTGGTGCGGTATCTACGATTGACGATACGGCAGGGGTTTTATTATCTGCTGGGGCTTTCGTTGATGGTCCACAGCCTGTAAACTCTGGTAATGTGGTACAAGTAACTTATCAGCTTTCTCTTTAAGGATAAAAAATGAAAATGCTACCAGTCGGAACAAAAGTAGTACAAATTCTTCCATCTCCTATTACCGGTGAAGTAGTAGGTTATTCATTAGATCAAACTACGGGCGATAGACAATATCTCGTAGTTTGTGATTCAAAAGACGGAACTATCAAACAGCGTTATTTTTCAGAATCTGAATTAAAAGAAACTAAATAATGTTTTTAGTAAAAGACAGAGTTCAAGAAACCTGCAATTCCCCCCTAACTGGCTCAATTAGCCTTTTGGGGGCGGTTAATGGTTATCAGTCCTTTTCCATCGCAATAGGAAATGGAAACACTACTTTTTACACAATCGCAGATCAATCTGGAAGTAATTGGGAAGTGGGAGTAGGGACATACTCTACTACCGGAAATGCCCTAGCAAGAACAACAGTATTAGCGTCTTCTAACGCAGGTGCATTAGTAAACTTTTCTAATGGCACACAGAATGTATGGTGCGATTATGCAGCAGGCAAGTCTATCTTATTAGACCCATTAGGAAAGCTAAATGCTGGCGGTAATGGATATTTAGATTACGCTTCATCAAGTCCAGCAGTTGCGGCTGGTCGTATGTGGTATGACGATACAACAGGCTCATGGAATCTTGGCATGGGCGGTGGAAGCGTCACTCAGCAGATTGGGGAAAATTTATATATCTATGGGAAAGCAACAGCAAACATAGTACATAATCCTTTAAAAATTGTTTATAAAACAGGCGTAGTAGGAGCTAGTAGTGCTATTACTTTTGCTCCTTCGATTGCTGGAATTACAGACGATAAATTGATATTAGGAGTAGCGGCAGAAAACATTGGTTTGAACTCTTTTGGTAGGGTTACTTCTTTTGGGCTTATCAAAGGTATTGCTACTAATGGATCGGCTTATGGCGAAACATGGCAAGATAATCAGACTATTTGGTATAACCCAATAACAGGTAATCCAACAAAATATGAGCCACTAGCACCCAATATTAAATGTCAAATTGGAAATGTAATTAGTGCTGGTGCTGGTGGTTCAGGTTCGTTTTATGTAGAGGTAATCCATAGCAATAAACTTGGCGTTACAAATTCGGATGTAGCAATAAATAATCCGACTGAAGGTCAATTACTCCAATACAATGGAGCACGATGGGATAATGTTAATAAAAATTTAGTATCTGACCCAGTAGGGACAGCTTATTTTATGTCGATTGTGATGGGATAATATGGCGACTTATGGAATTAACTCTTATGGTGTAAAAAACATAAGCACTGGTGGATCAATAGTTTTTTCTGTTGATAGTGGGTTTGATGCAATATCTAGCTTTAGAGTAACCAATACTTCAAATTCTACAATCACTTGTTCAGCTTACATTACTAGAGCCTCGGTAGATTATTACATTGGAGCACCAAATACAACTGTGCCAGTTGGCGGGTCAATAGACTTTGTAGCTGGTAATAGAATCCTTTTGAATACTAACGATATTGTAAAAGTAGCCGTAAGTAGTGCTAATTCGGCAGATGCTTGGGTTTCTTGCATGACGGTGATGTAAATGTATTTCGGAAACTCTCCTACTCAACAAGCCTATGAGCCAGCGATAGATTATTTTAATGGCGATGGAACAACTTTATCTTTTTCATTAAGAAGGCAAGTTGCATCTGTTAATCAAATTATCTGTTTTATTGAAAATGTATATCAAAACCCCGCTTTTTCTTTTTCAGTAAATAATAATGTCATTACTTTTACTTCAGCTCCCCCCGCTGGAAATAGCAATATTGTCGTAACATACACAAGCCTTATTACTCAAATAGTAAAGACTGGACAAAATACAGTAGGCAAAAATGAATTAGAAAATAGATATACATTATGTAGTGCTTGGGTTAGCTATGACCCAGCAACTGCAACTATTATCAATTCATTTAATGTTTTATCAGTAACTTCAGGAACAAGTGGCACAGGTTCATTTAATATAAATTTTAAATACCCAATGCCAGGCAATACTATATTTGTAAAAGATTACGTCATGCTTGGTATGCCTTCTTTTGAAGGGGGAGCACCAGCAACTATTGCTATTCCTACTACCACAAATCAACTAACAAGCGATTTTAGAGAAGTAAGATATTTTAACCAATCGGGTGTAGCGGTAAATCCTACAACAGTTCAACTTGCCTTTTTCTCTTAATATTATGGAAAAACTAATAATTTTCCCTAGCGTTACTGGTGGTTTATGTATCACTACTTTTGTAGATGATCTATTTATCTCTATTGAAGAAATGGTGGATAAAATTGTCCCAAAAGATACTCCTTATAAAATTATTGATCGCAGTGATCTTCCAACTGATTTAGACTTTAGGGATGCATGGGAATTTAATATATGATTATTGTCAATTTAGAAAAAGCCAAAGAGATCACAAAAGAAAGATTAAGAAAAGAAAGAGAGCCTTTATTTAAAGCTCTTGATCTTGCATATCTACAATATTTAGAAGATAAATCTGACTGCACAGATATTATTGATGAAAAAAATAGGCTAAGAAATATTACAAAACTAGCAGATGAGGCTTCTAGCCTAGAAGAATTAAAAGCTATTAAAGTTAAATAATGCCAATTTCTACTATTACTTCAAAATCAATATCTGGCGTTATTGCGGCAGGAACAATTAGGTCTGCAACTGGAGTTATTATTCAGTTTCCTAATATTCCTTCATGGGCAAAAAGAGTAAGCATTATTTTGTCAGGTGTTAGCACAAACGGAACAGATGCGCTTTTAATTCAATTAGGGACTAGATTCGGAGTTGTTACAACTGGATACAATTCAACTGTATCGGGGCCAACAACATCTAGCAATGGATTTTTGCTAACTTTTGCTAATTCCAATGAAGACCTTTGTTCGGGAATTGCAACTATTGTAAATATTGGTGGCAATCAATGGGTAAGCACATCAGTAGTAAAAAGATCAACAACACAAATTTATTATGCTGCTGGTAATGCAAGTCTTCCTAGTGCTCTTACTACCGCATATTTAACAACTACCCAAGGACAAAATTCTTTTGATACTGGGTCAGTTAATTTTTACTACGAATAATTATGATATTTGGTAATCAGCCCTCACAAGTATCTTTTCCGTATAATGTTTTTAGCGGAAACGGCTCAACTACTTCTTTTCCGTTATCAATTACTGCGGCAAATACAGCATCGTTAATTGTTACCGTTAATAGCACATTATTAAATATTCCACTTTATTCCATTGTTGGGAACAATATTGTATTTGTAACCGCTCCTAGCACTGGCACAAATAATATTACAGTTAGATATTTAGGTATTCCAGCATCAAATGTAGTTACTGCCCCTTATCGCACACTAATAGAGGTAACGGCTACTGCTGGACAAACTACAATCCCAGCAACTTATACGGTGGGATTTTTGAATGTATATAAAAATGGTCTTATCCTTAGATCAAATCAATACACTGCAACTAATGGCACATCCGTGGTTCTCGCAAGCCCAGCAGCACTAAACGATTTCATTCTAATAGAAACTTTTTATATTAGTTCTGCGCTTAATGCTATTCCAAATGCAAGTAACTCAGTCCAGTCCTATAACATTCCCCAAGGAATTACATTAAAAAGCCCTGTATTTGAAGGCAGACCAACAGGATATGGAACTCTTACTAGAAGTTTATCAATAGCTGGGGCTGGTCAGACTTTTATTGATTTTACAATCCCAACGTGGGCAGAAAGGGTAAATGTCAGTTTTTTTGGGTTGTCTACCACTGGCGTAGACCCGTATGGCGTACAAATTGGCGTAAATGGAGTAATTCAAACAACTAACTATGTAAGCACTGGCTCAAGAATTACAACGGGACTTAATGTAACTACAATATCATCCACTAATATGTTATTGACCTCTGCCGCAACTTCAGCGTCTGGAGCATATTACGGTTCTGCACAAATTTCATTGGTAGATAACACAGCAAATCGATGGGTAATGTCAGGCTGGTTAAGTGGGCTAGATCAAGGCACTGGTGGGGTAACTCTTACTGGATTACCCGATAGAATCAGGGTTACTACTTTAAATGGGGTGAATACCTTTGACTCTGGCTATGTGAACGTGGATTACGAGTAATGTTCGGATTTTCGCCATTTTCATCTGCTCCGTTTTCAACATTAAACGGGGGAAAAATATGGCAATTATCCGTAAGCGAATCAGCAAATGCTATTGATAATTTTAGTCAAACTAGCTTTTTAATTGCTAATTTAGAAGAATCATCAAATCCAAGCGATTTAATAAGCAATTCAGAGATAGTCAATTTTAAAGTATTGGAATCATCCAATTTACAAGATAGCTATACTCCAAAAAATATTAAATATTTATTTGTATCTGAATTACAACAAATATTAGATAGCTTTAATCAGTCAAGCATTTTACAAGCCGTAGTAAATGAATCTGCGGGCATGACCGATAGCGTAACGTCAAATAAATTAGCAAATCTAGTAGTAAATGAAACGGCAAATATTCAAGATTATGTCTTTAAGACATTGTTATTTAATTTATATTCCAATGAATTTATAAGCCCTCAAGATGGCTATAACAAGATATTAGTGTTATATCCAAGCATTACGGAAAACTCTAATTTATCGGATAACCAGTCGCTGATCGAATTGGTATTTTCTTTGGTATCTGAAAACGCTAATTTAAATGATTCGTTACACGCAACCGAAATAAATGCTTTTAATATATTTGAAAAAGCCATTGCTCAAGATTTTGTCTCTGAGCAAACAACTGCATATTTAGACATCAATGAATCTAGTAATATTCAAGATACTATAAAAGGAAACGATCAATACTTGCTTTTAATTAACGAAGAATTGCAAGCAAGCGACGAAGTTAATGCCGCCACTAATTTTATTGTTATGGTTATTGAGTACGATGAGATTTTAGATTCTTATTACTCTTTCCCAATATTCCAACTATCTGATAAAGTATGGCATATTTCTCCTAGAAAATTTCATTGGGATTTATAAAAGAGAATATAGTTTTAAAACGCAAAATGAATACTTATATTTTAGAAAAAAGAACAACAGAGGAGATATGGTTTGATATTGATTGCACCAATATCTTAAATGATTCTGAAATTATTGCCTCAATATCATCTATTGATTCAGATCAAGCGGGATTGATATTTTTGGGGGAAGCAATTAACCCCAATCCAGTTAATTTTTCAGATGGGCATCAGGCTAAGGCTGGGTCGGTTATCTCTTTGCAAATTAAGGGTGGAATAATTCAAGCATCGCAAACTAACCAGCTATACACGATTAGAGCGGTTTTTGTTACTAATGAAAGCAATATTAAAGAAGCTACTGTATTGTTAAATGTAACCAATATCCCCTCACAAACAGGGAGGGAGTGCTAATGCCATTATTAGAAGGTTCATCTAAAGCCATTATTCAATCTAACATTGCGGAGATGATTAAGGCTGGACATGAGCCTAATCAAGCTATTGCAGCCGCATATTCCAACGCTAGAAAAGACAGCGGGATAGATTCAGAAAAAGGCAATACTGATTTAGTGGCTTTTATTATGTATGTTGCTGGTGATAAAGTCTTATGGATGCGTAGGTCAGACGATCATTCTTGGAGTTTTACGGGTGGTCATGTAGAGATTGGCGAATCCGCTATGCAAGGCGCTATTCGAGAATCTATTGAGGAAATTGGACATACGCCAAAAACAGGATTACAGTTAATATATGAAGAAGAAAAACTCTGTATTTACTTATGTGCTGACGGTGAGTTTATCCCCAAACTAAACCATGAACATGATTCTTTTGTATGGGCATCATTAGATAATGCCCCTAGCCCAATTTTTCCCGTAAAAGAACAATCGGGAATGGATAAGCGTGAATACGATACAAATGGATGGTTTGAAATTAAAGATAACCCATTGTCTAAAGTTGGTGTATTTCCGTATTCGGGTAAATCAATATCTCCCGAATGTGATCCTGACAAAATATATTATGTATTGCGATCAGCAGAAGAATTGGGAAGCGAAGAATGTATTAGCTCATTTAATCTTTTGCCTTGGATTGACGATCATGTAATGCTAGGCAATGAAGACAATGGATTAACCCCAGCAGAATCAAAAGGAGTTCAGGGGGTAATTGGTGAGGATGTTTATTTTGATGGGGATACCCTAAAAGGAAACATTAAGGTATTTTCTGAAGCAATGAGTAATTTAATTGCCAATGGAAAAAAAGAATTGTCCTGCGGATACCGATGTAAATATGAATATTCACCCGGAGTATATAATGGGCAAAAATATGATTATGTGCAACGAGATATTCGAGGCAATCATCTAGCCCTTGTGGAAAAAGGTCGCATGGGTTCTGATGTAGCGGTATTAGATCATTTCAATTTCACAGTAGATAACAAGGAGCTTTTAAAGATGGCTGAAGAAAATCAAGAAGTTGTGGCTGAAAAGCCCGAGATGACCTTAGAGGAAGTTCATAAATTCCTAGAAGAAGTAATGCCTAAATTGGCAAAAATCCAAGAATTGACAGGCAAAAGTTATGAAGCAAGCTCAGAGCCTGAAGTTGTTGAAGATGATGATATGAAACCTTACGACGATAAAGAAGTTAAGGACAATTCAGAAGAAGAAAAAGAAGAAGAAAAAGAATCTTCTGCAATGGACGCTTCAGAAATTGCCCGCATGGTAGAAAAAAATATGTCTCAAAAAACTCAGTTGTATGCTGATCTGTCTGCTCATATCGGTGCATTCGATCACGCTGAAATGAGCCTTGATTCAATGGCGCAATACGGCTGTAAGAAACTTGGATTAGATGCCCCAAAAGATGCTCGCATTAGCTCTATTAAGGCATTTTTGAAGGGAAAGGGCGCACCATCTCAGGTGGCCATGGATTCCTCTGCTCAAAAAGCAAGTGGTAATTTTGTTAAACGATTCTTAGAAGGAAAATAATATGACTGCTGCTATTTTTCAATCAACAGTAAATATTGAGCAAGGCTTCGGCATTCCGGGCGAGCTTATTGTAGATGGTCCGCAACGAGTGGATTCTTTAACGCTTGACAGCAATGGCGGCACTATTGCCTATGCTTTTACCAAGTCAAACACAACCAATGTAGCTACACAAGGCGGCACCATTGCTAATGGTTCTATCGTGTTTGCTGGTATTTTGGTTAATCCAAAATCTTACGCATCATTTGGTAGCAGCGCCCCATTAGACCCAACAATGACTCTCAAAGCCAATCAACAAGGCGAGTTCTTGACTATGGGTACTATTGTTGTGAATTTAACTGGCTCCGCAAAAGTAGGTGATCTAGTTGTTTACAAACAATCTAATGGTGAATTGTCTGCTATTGCTCCAGGCGCTTCCCCGGCATCAGGATTTGCATTGGTTCCAAATGCAGTAGTTTGGAATTACCCAACAACAGGCGCTGGTTTAGCCGCTATCCGTCTTACCAACTAAGGATAAATTATGAGTAAATCTATTGAAAAAAGTCATATTTCAGCTCGCCAAGTTGAAAAAATTACAATGACTGCTGATGATGTTCGCGATTATGCGGCATTGGGCGAACTGGGTATTAGCTTTGGCGATAAAACCATTAAAGCGATGGCAAATTTCGCAATGGATGCACAATCTGATGTAACTGCTCCATCTATTACTACTCCTGTTCAGTTTTTGCAAAACTGGCTCCCGGGCTTTGTTAAAACAATTACAGCCGCCCGTAAGATCGACGAACTGACAGGCATTACTGTTAGTGGATCATGGGAAGATGAAGAAGTCGTACAAGGTATGTTAGAGCCTATTGGCAATGCAGTACCTTATGGCGACTACACCAATGTTCCTTTGTCCTCATGGAATACTAACTTCGTACGCCGTACTATCGTGCGTTTTGAAAAAGGTATTCGCGTGGGAATGCTTGAAGAAGCTCGTGCAGCCCGTATTCGTGTTAGCACTTCTGCTGAGAAACGATCTGCCGCCGCTAATGCTCTAGAAATTCAGCGTAATTTAGTTGGATTTTATGGTTTTAACGGTGGAAACAATCTGACATACGGATTCTTAAATGATCCAGCATTGCCAGCTTATGTGGGCGTTGTTGCGGGTGCAGGTGGATCTACATTGTGGAGTGCTAAGACCTTTTTGGAGATTACTGCTGATATTCGTACTGCCGCTGCTCAGTTGCAAACGCAATCTCAGGATGTAATCAACCCTGAAGACACAGAGATGACATTGGCGTTACCTACCAATTCATACCAATATTTGTCAGTAACTTCTGACTTTGGTATTTCTGTTCGTGATTGGCTAAACAAGACTTATCCTAAATTGCGTGTAATTTCTGCGCCTCAGTTGAACATTGCAAACGGAGGTCAAAATGTGTTCTATCTGTACGCAGAAAAAGTGGAAGACGGCGCATCTGACGATTCCCGCACTTTCGTCCAAGTAGTTCCAGCTAAGTTCCAAGCCCTTGGCGTTGAGAAAATGGCTAAAGCGTACGAGGAAGACTACACCAACGCTACGGCTGGTGTAATGTGCAAGCGCCCTTATGCAGTAGTTCGCTTTACGCATATTTAAGCGTGATGTAATATAGATAGGCGGGAGAAATTCCGCCTATTTAAAATATTAAAGGAAAGATTATGGCTAGAACAAAATCAACTCAAGCAATCATCAATGGGGCTTATGTATTTAGCACTTTAACAAACGATCAATCATACACAAGCTGGGTAAAAGGCGGTGGTGATATTCCTGTTAAAGGCCATACAGTCGTAATTAAAGGCGGTACGGGCGTGGCAAATGAGCGATTGATTACGCCATTGGGTGTAGCAACCGAAGTAAGCGAATTAGATCTTCAAGAGTTGCGTAAGAATCCATCATTCTTAGACCATGAAAAAAATGGCTTTATCGTGGTTCGTCCCAAAAAAGACGAAACCGAAAAAGTGGCATCTGATATGAATCTAAAAGATGAATCAGCACCACTGACCGAGGCAGATTACAAGTCTGAAGAAGAAGCACCAAAAACCAACTAAGTAAAATGTCCCATAATCCACCATTTTTCCAAGAGCAAGCGTTTCGTAATCAATTTTCTCAATTTGAAAATTCGACTATGTTTCCTGCCGAACAACTGGAAGCATGGTGGGTCATGGGTACTTCTTATATCAATATTGACAATAATTACCCTTGGAAGCCAGCACAATTACAGTTAGCTTCTGATTTAATGTGTGCTCACTTAGCGGCATCTTTTAGCTTAATCAATAAAGGCGCTCCAACTGGCGTAGTTCAATCCGCTACGGAAGGCTCTGTAAGCGTATCAATGACACCCCCTCCAGTTAAGTCTGCTTTTGGCTGGTGGCTATCTACTACCCCCTATGGAATGCAATTAAGGGCTTTACTTCATGCGGTAGCCAATGTAGGGCTATATGTTGGCGGTAGACCTGAATCATTTGCCTTTAGAAAGGTAGGCGGTTCATTTTGAGAAAATTTGATTTAAGCAATCTTGAATCTAAACTTAATCGAGTGCAAAAAGAGTTCTCGGGAAAAGTAGCTCAGATAGGATTTCCAAAAGGGGAAGAATATCCCGATGGCACTTCTGTTGCTTATGTAGCCACAATCCATGAATATGGCGCACCTGAAGCCAATATCCCCCCTAGACCATTCTTTTATCCCACGATTGCAGAGAAAAAGCGTGATTGGGTAAAGTTGATCGAAGATGATATTGCTGATGTAATCATGGGGAATAAGTCAGTAGATGATGTTTTGGAGTTGGTGGGGATAGTTGCCCACACTGATATTCAAGAAAAAATAGAATCCATTACAAGCCCTAAGTTATCTCCGATTACCATTCAAAGAAAAGGCTCAGAAAAGCCATTAATAGATACTGGTTATATGCACTCCTCTGTTACGAGCAAGGTGGCTAAAGCTGGTGATGAATTTGTAAAGGGCAAACAATGAACCTTCGATTGCTTGCCAATAAATTAACGCAGATTACCAACCCTAATACTACTATTCAATGGGTGCAATCCAATGGAAGCGTTATCAATGAGGCGGGAAAGCGCACTCCTAAAACCATTACTCTAACAGTTGAGGCTCAAATACAAGCGTTAAGCGCATCTGATTTAAAGCATATTGATGGATTAAATATTAATAGCGTCATGCGATCTGTTTATATGTATGGCAATGCAGTAGGAGTAGTTAGGGCAAATCAGATTGGGGGAGATATTTTGATATTCCCTGAGACGCCATGCGGATGCAATAAAAAGTGGCTAATTACTCAAGTAGTAGAGACTTGGCCTGATTGGTGTCATGTAGTCGTTACCTTGCAGGCAGACTAATGGTTACTTTAGATATTAACGATCAGTCAGTATTTACAGCTATGCGCTCATTTTTGATTAGCTTTTTACCTGCTAATACACAAGTGATACAGGCACAAGACAATAGAGTTTCTATGCCTAAAGGTGGATTTGTTGCCATGAATAATACGGGCATGGAGAGACTATCATATAACGTCGATAAATACCAATCTAATAATCAAGGAAAAACAGTATTAACTCCAACTAAATACTCGTTACAATTAGATTTTTATGGGGCAGTTGCTCAAGAATGGGCTTTTATGGCCATGTCATTATTTAGAGATGAATATGCTACTGAAATGTTCCCAAAAAACATTCAGCCTTTATACGCTGATACACCAATGCAAATACCTTTAATTGCTGGTGAATCACAATATGAGCAAAGATGGAAGCTATTAACAATTATGCAGTACAACCCAATTCTTACCACCACTTATCAGTCTATGCTTGAGGTGGACATAGGAATTATCCCAGTAGATCAGCAGTTCACACCATAACAGGAGCAAATATGAATACCATCCCATTTTCAGAAGTCGTAAGGATTGTTCCTTCCGTTTTATCCGCAGGGGGCAAAGCAGTCGATCTTAACGGTCTAGTATTGACTAAAAATGAATCTGCGCCTTATGGCTCAGTTTTAAACTTTTCGACTGCGTCCGATGTTAAGAATTATTTTGGCTCATCTTCTGATGAGGCATCTATCGCCAGCGTTTACTTTAAGGGATTTAACGGAGGCACTCAGGTTCCCGGAAGTTTATTGTTTTCAAGATTTCCACAAGCTGATATTGCTGGCTTTTTGCGTAGCGGGTCTTTAAAGGCATTGACACTTGGTGATCTACAAACCCTATCAGGTAATTTAGCTATCACAGTAGCTGGCACTTTAGAGACTTCAGGGGCTATTGATTTTTCGGGCGTGACTTCATTTAGCAATGCCGCTACTGTAATTCAGTCCGCTTTTGTGGCTACTAGCTTTGTAGTAACTTATGATTCCAATTTCAAGTCTTTTGTATTTACTACTGATTCAACTGGGGCAACTCAAACCATCACTTTTGCTGGTGTAGATACTTTATCTACCGCATTAAAACTTACACAAACAACTGGCGCAGTAACATCACAAGGCGCAGATGCCACAGTCCCAGCAGACTTTATGGATAGCCTAATCACAAGCAATCAAAACTGGGCTACTTTTATGACAGTTTGGGAATCTGACTTGGCAGAAAAGAAAGCATTTGCAAATTGGAGTGATGCAGAGCAACCTAGATGGTTATATGTATGCCATGATTCAGATATAAATGTTTTGACTGCAAACAGCACAGTAACCTTTGGCAATTATTTACAAGAAAATCAACTGATTGGTTCATTAGCTATTTATGGCAATAAGACCCATTCTGCTTTTGTTTGTGGTTTTGCAGCCTCTTTAAACTTTGACAAGCTAAATGGTCGATCTACTTTATTTGGGAAATCGCAGTCAGGTCTTGTGCCAACAATTAACAATGCGACTGAATTTAATGCGGTGAAGAGTAACGGATACAACTGTTATGGCGCTTATGGATCTAATAATCCAGCCAACAACGATAATTGGTTTTCTCCAGGCTCCGTATCAGGAAAATGGCTATGGGCTGACACTTATTTAAATCAGATTTGGCTTAACGCTAATATTCAATTGGCTATGGTTAAGCTCCTGACATCAGTAACTGCTATTCCTTACAATGCTCAAGGAAACGGTTTAATTTATTCTGCTGCGCTTGACCCAATCAATTCGGCTTTGAATTTTGGCGCAATTCGTACTGGTATTCGATTATCTGAGGCGCAAACTTCAGAAATTCAGTACACACTAGGATTTAATGCTTCGCCTACGATTGAATCCCAAGGATTCTATCTGCAAATTGGAGAGGCAACAGCACAAACTCGCGCATTAAGACAAAGCCCCCCAATCACGCTTTATTATCAAGACGGGGAAGCCGTACAACAGATCACTATGGCAAGTATCGCAATCCAATAAGGAAAAGAAAACATGGCAACTATTACCTCAGTAAACTCAGTACTAACATTGGCAATCAATGACTATTTTCCCGTTCCACAAACAATTCAAGGGTATGCAGTAGATGATGCTTTTGAATCAGAGGCGGTGCAGACTTCTGAAGTCCTAATGGGAGTGGACGGGATTTTAAGTGGCGGTAAAGTATTCAGTCCTTACAAGATGACTATTCATATCCAAGCTGACAGTCCAAGCGCACAATTATTTGACGCTTGGCGAAATGCAGAAGATGCGGCTCGTGAGGTGTTTGTAGCAAGTGGATCTATTGCTTTGCCAGCAACAAATATGCTTTATACTTTGCAAAGAGGATTTTTAACATCGGCTACCCCGTTCCCTGCATCCAAGAGAACATTGGAGCCATTGGTATATGAGATCACTTGGCAGAGAATCATTGGCGGTGCAGTCTAATAAAGGAAAATAGATGGCTAGGAAAGAGCTGACATTTACGGCAGAAACGGGCAGGGATAAAGGAAAGCAATTCTTTATAACAGAAATGCCAGCTTCAAAGGCAGAAAGTTGGGCTATTAAAGCAATTCTCGCAGTTGGTAATGCTGGAGTTGATATACCCGACGATCTAGCTTCGCACGGAATGTCAGGTCTTTTAGCAGTTGGCTATATGAATTTGTTAAAAATTCCGTATGAGATGGCAGAGCCTCTTTTGAATGAAATGATGAGTTGCGTTCAGTTTATTCCGTCACCTAGCATAAAAAGATATCTTATTGAAGATGATATTGAGGAAGTTTCTACACGCCTAGCAATTAGAAAAGCGATATGGAATCTTCATGTTGATTTTTTTTTAGGAGAAAACGGCTCGACTTCGGAATTAGAAAGCAACACCCATCCACAAGAAAATTCATTCAGTATCAAGCCTCCTCGCAAGCGGTAGCGACTGTGGTTTCTTCTAAACTAGCAACATTGCACGAACTTGATACTGTCTATGGAAGTGAAGATTTGTGGATTTTGCTAGAGATCAATGCTATTGATAAACATAACGCTAGTGTGAGTTAAAAATGGCAAATATTATTGATTCTTTATTTATTGAATTAGGCATTGATGCGACTAAATTTAATAAAGAACAAAAAAAGCTATTAGAATCTCTTAAAAAATTAGAGACCCAACAAAATAAAAGCCTAAAAAATACCAATAAAAATGTTGGAGATGTGGCGAAAGGATTTGAAGCCGCTACCCAAGCCGTTTTTAGATACTTTCTAGCTTTTAATGCAGTAAATGCCATTAAAAAGTTTGCATTAGAAACCCATAATGCCAATGTTGAGGTGGAAAGATCATCTAAGCTAATGTCCATGTCTGCCCAAGATACAAAGGCTTGGGGGGCAGTTTTTGAGCATTCAGGCGGTAGTGTTGAGAGTTTTACCGAAACCATGAAAGGTTTGCAGTCTAGCCTTGCAAAAGTAAAACGAGGCGAAGCAGGTATTTTTGCGCCAATAGCCGCTTTAGGGGCGATTAAGGCGTTCGACATTAACAACACAACAGTTGATCTATTAGAGCTTGCTAAAGCATTGCAAGAGGTTAAGAAATCGGGAAGATTTACTCAGGCTGAAATGTTGGATCATTAAAAAAGCATTGGATTAAGTGAGGCAGATTATTTAGCGCTTACTGAAACTCCAGTTGAAAAGCTAGAAGAACAATTCAAATACTATAAAGAACTGTATAAAAATTCTGATAAACAAGCCGATATTGCCAAAAAAGCCAATGATAAATGGTTATTATTTAAAAATAAAGTATCTGAAAACACAAAATCATGGATGTATAACCAATCATCAAGAGGTGAATGGGCTGTTAATATTGGTGAATCTGTTGCCGAATTTTTTATTGAAAAAAATAAAAAAACAAATAAATCAGAAAATTCTGCATCAAACAGATTTAATGATTTAGAAAAAAAATACAATCTTCCTGAAGGAATGTTAGATAAACTTTGGAAAATTGAATCTAATCGTGGTCAAAAGATGGTATCTGATAAAGGAGCTACTGGACACTTTCAATTTATTCCTGATACGGCTAAAGCATACGGATTAAGCAGAGAGGACACATTTGATTTAGGTAAATCTTCAAACGCAGCCGCCATGATGCTTTCTGATTTATTAAAACAATATAAGGGCGATGTTACTAAATCTTTGATTGCGTATAACTGGGGGTCAGGCAACTATGAAAAATATGGAAAAAACGGACTACCATTAGAAACACAAAAGTATCTATCTCAGTATTATGGTAACGATATGACGGGTTCTAGTTTAAACGCACAGTCTGTAATGAGAACAATTAACAACACATCCGAGGTATCCATTCAAAATATGAATATCACCTCAAATGCAACTGATTCTGTCGGTCTTACGAAAAATATAGGGGAAAGCCTTAAAAACCATTCTTTAATCGGCTCCGCTATTACGGGAAATGAATAATGCCGTTAATACCCTATCCTAATGTCCCTCAGCTTCCCGGTGTCCCCGCATTAAACCGTAGCAACAATGCCCAGTTTGTCGGTGGTGCGCTTAATGTTGTGGGTCAAATACTGCCCGATTCTTTGTTTTCTACCAAATGGGAAATATTAGATGAAAACGATAAAAAGCTAATTACGCCTGATTCTGTGGTTTCTTTTTCTTACAAAGAAGAACGAAGGATTCCAACATATCCCATTGAAAATGGCGGTTTTCAAAGTTATAACAAAGTAGCCGTTCCTTTTGATATTCAAATTACCGTTACTTGTAGTGGTAGCAAGGGGAAAATGAAAAAAAGTGATTTTTTAAACGCCATTAACAAAGCCCTTGATTCAGTTGAATTGCTAACTATTGCAACTCCTGACCGAAGCTATCAAGATTGTAATTTAATACACGTAGATTATCGAAGGGAATCTAATAGAGGCGCTCAACTTATTATTGCCCAGCTATTTTTTCAGCAAGTAAGAGTAGTGAGTCGAGAAAAGAAAAAAACCACGCAACCATCGGGGAGTGAAAAAACATTCTTAGGAGAACTAACTACGACTGTTAAAGACTTCTTTGGCTCGTTTAAGCCTTCTTCTGCTGGGATTGGTAGTTTTAAATGACAACTTCAACAATACCAATTATTGCTACTCAATCTCAGACTTTTACAATTCAGTTGGATAGTCAAAGTTGCACAATCAATATATACCAAAAAAGCACAGGTCTATATTTTGATCTGTTTTTAGATGGTTCGCCAGTTGCTCAAACTATGCTTTGCTTAAATCAAGTTGGATTGATTAGAAATTCTTATTTAGGCTTTAATGGACAGCTTTCTTTTGTTGATACGAAGGGTCAATCAGACCCATCATGGGAAGGATTGGGCAATAGGTTTGCATTGGTGTATGAAGTATGACATTTGCAAAAAAGCAATTAACAATTATCTTTTCTATTGATGGGAAAGAGTTATATTTAGAAGGCCTTAGATGCCATGCGTTGATTAGAAATGCGGGCGGGGCTAATGCTTTTTCTAATGCTGAAATAGTCATTAACGGCATGACATTAGATCAAATGAATAAATACTCAAGCACTGGTGCTACTACTGCACAAGGTGCTTTAGCTTTAAATAAGATCACAGTCACCATTCTTGCTGGAGACCAAAACGAAGTAATAGGGCAGGTATTTAGCGGTCAAGTTTTAAAAAGTTATATTGATTTTTCATCCGTTCCAGAAGTGGCTTTTGTGTGCAGCGCTCAGTCTGGATTATGGGAAAAAGCCAACCCAGCAAAGGCTAATAGCTGGAAAGGTACTCAGGATGTTGAGGTTCTTATAGAATCATTAGTAAAACAGATGGGTTCGCCTTGGACATTTAAAAACAACGGCGCTCATGCAGTTGTTCAGAATCAATATGTATATGGCTCAATAATCAATCAGATTCAAAAATTAGCCAAATATTCCAGCATCCCGCTGTCTATTGATGGCAATGTAATATCTATATGGCCTAATGACGGCACAAGAGATAATATGGTTATTGATGTCAGTTCAGAAACTGGGCTTATTGGCTATCCGTCATTTAATGAGATCGGGTTTAGCATTAAAACTGAATATAACCCAAATATGATTAACGGTAGAATTGTTAATTTAAAGACCGTAATACCCAAGGCAAATGGAAAAGCGCCAATTCAAAGCTCTGCCCATGAATTGAGTACATTAACTCCCGATGGTCCTTGGTTTACCAATGTAATATTAAGTCCAAGCTCTTATGTCAGCCAAAGCTAATCAATCCCCCATAAATGCCGTAGCTGGAGATATTTCTTCAGAGCTTGGCAGAATCCAATTCTTAATAAAGACAGCGTTATCAGGCATTAGAACTTCCATGCCCGTTAAAGTTGTAAGCGTTGAAAATAGCGGTGGTTTATCACCCATTGGTTATCTTGATGTTCAGCCATTGGTTAATCTAGTGGATGCTAACGGAATAGCCTCAGAGCATGGAATTATTTACAATGTCCCTTATATGCGTATCCAAGGCGGCAATAATGCCGTTATTATTGATCCAGTTGTAGGTGATATTGGTATTGCAACAGTTTGCGATAGAGATATTTCAACAGTTAAAAATACTGGTGGCGATATATCTGCGCCCGGAAGCAATAGAAAATGCGATATGTCGGACATGGTATATCTGATGACAATTATCGGGTCAGCACCAACTCAATATCTACAATTTAATAGCGAAGGAATAAATATATTTTCTCCGACAAAAATTAAATTAGAAGCTCCTATTGTTCAAATTGATGCCTCTACTTCTTGTAGTATTAACTCTGCTGCGATTGTGTTAAATGGTCCAATATCGCAAACGGCAGGGTCAGGAAACGCTATTTTTGCCGGATCAATTACTACACCATCAACAGTTGAGGCATCTGATGTTATTGGGGGAGGTATTAGCCTTAAAACTCATAAACATGGTGGAGTGCAAACTGGCGGTGGTCAAACTGGAAGCCCTGTATGATTATTCAAAATACATTATTACTCGATCAAGACGCATGGGACTTGGTTTTGGATGCCAATGGTGATATTGCGTTGGCTGGCGCTCCCTACTCAATAGCCCAAGATGTAGCAAGCGCAACAAGGACATTTTTGGGTGAGTGCTGGTATGATAATGCCTTGGGAATCCCGTATTGGCGAGATACTTTAGGTTATTTACCACCTATGTCCTTGGTAAGGCAAAGAATAATAGATCAAGCTATGACAATTCAAAATGTTGTAACGGCAGACGTAAGTTTTACTGCTTTTGAAAACAGGCAGCTAACAGGCAATATATATATTATTGATACCGATGGCGCAGAAAATAACATTTCTCTTGGAGATATTCAATGAGCAATGTTCCATCAATTACTTGGTCTAACGGCTCTCCCGTACTTCCTCAAGAATTAGACATATTAGCAGGGGTACAGGCTGATATTGATTCAGCCTTTGGGGGTGGCGTAAACGCATCCTTGCAAAGCCCACAAGGTCAATTAGCACAATCTGAAACGGCTATTATTGGCGATAAAAACGATCAAATAGCCTATATAGCCAATCAGATGAATCCTTCTATGGCTTCGGGTATTTGGCAAGATGCCATTGGGTATATCTATTTTATGGAAAGAATCCAAGCAACAGGCACGATAGTAAATGTTACCTGTAATGGTGCAGTAGGCGCACCAATTCCAAGTGGCACTATTGCACAAGATACCAATGGATATTTATATGCTTCAACTTCATCTGCGGTAATTGGGGCTAATGGTTTTGTAGTAGTTCAATTTCAAAATCAATCAACTGGACCAATACCCTGCGCCATCGGTGCTTTAAATAAAATTTATACGGCAGTCGCTGGATTAGATTCAATAACTAATACAGAAGGTGGATTTTTAGGTAATGATGTGGAATCTCGTGAGGAATTTGAACTACGCAGAAAAAACAGCGTGGCTATAAATTCACGCAATTCATTGCAATCTATTCACGCTTCAGTGCTATCCGTTCCTAATGTAATTGATGCTTTTGTTGTGGAAAACAATGAAAACGCAACTGTAGATTATGGAGCAACAAATTATCCTTTAGTTCCGCATTGTGTTTGCGTAAGTGTGGCCGGTGGAAACTCAAACGATATAGCTAAGGCAATATGGAATAAAAAGCCGCCCGGATGCCTATACACTGGAAATATCTCAGAAACAGTCTATGACGATTCTTATCCAGTCCCACAACCTAGTTATCAGGTTACCTTTCTTATACCCGATTCAATCCCTATTTATTTCAAAATAGAAATTGAAAACTCTCCTTTGCTTCCGTCAAATATTGAAGATTTAATTAAAAATGCAGTTATTGAATCATTTTATGGGCAAGATGGCGGGTCAAAAGTTGGCATAGCTTCTACTACTTATTCGGGAAAATATTATGCAAATATCAACGCCATAAATCCATATATAAATACTATTGAAGTTTATGTAGGTTTAACACCTAATCCAACTACGCTATTAGCGGCTTTTGGAATAAATCAACTTCCTATTATTTCTGCTGAACAAATATTAGTAACTTTGGTTTAATATGCAAAATTGGGACAAAACATTATTAAGTCAATATTGTGCATCTCCAACAATTAGGGCGATATTAGAGGCTCTTAATTCAGCTATTGACCCAACAGATGATATTGCTAATCTGTATTCAAAAATTAGAAATGTATATACAGCAGAAGGGATTGGTCTTGATATTTGGGGTCAAATAGTTAATGTTTCTCGATTTTTAGAGATAGAAATTTCTGATAATTATTTTGGTTTTTCAGAAGCCTATTTACCTCAATATGAAGAAACAGGTCCACAACCCTTTGGACAAGCACCTTTTTATACAAGTAATTCACTAACAAATACTTATGAGCTTTCAGATAATGTGTATCGTCAGCTTATATTGATTAAAGCCGAAGCAAATATTAGTGATTTATCAGTTCCTAAGTTAAATTCATTTCTTAGGAAATTTTTTGGAAATTCGATTGATGGAAGCCCTTATGGAATTGCTTATGTAATTGATACCCTAAATCAGTATTTCATTTATCATTTTGATTTTATTCCTAGCAAAACCCAATTAGCTATTATTGAAAATTCGGGCGTTTTTCCAAAACCAGCAGGCGTTAAACTTATTGTTACATATTAAGGATAAAAAATGCAAAGTAGTAATATCCCTTCAAAAATTCCGCTTCCCTTTGCTTACGCTGGGACAAAAAATACTATTCCAGTAAATTCTCAAATTGGAATTGTAGATGGAAAAGCGTCTTTAACCGATGGCTTCCCCCCTCTTACATTTACCCCGTTATCTGCTGGAGGAAAGCCCCCATCAGGCGCAGATTTTAACGGCATCTTGAATGAAATTACGGCAATCCAGCAATGGCAATCTGCTGGAGGTTTTTTTACTTATGATGCTGGATTTTCTACATTAATAAACGGATATCCAAAAGGCGCAGTAGTGCAATCTACTTTTGGTGGATTATGGATAAGCACTTCAGAAAACAATACAACTGACCCAGATTCTCTCAGTTCAAATGGATGGGTTCCTTTTATTTTTAAAGGGTCTGAACCTGTATCCGTTACGACATCAAATGTAACCTTGACGCAGTTACAAGCTGCCTACCCAATTATTACTGTTAGCGGCGTTAAAACAGGCGCTAGAAACCTTATTTTTCCGAATATTGTTGGACAATGGATTGTTCAAAACAACTCCACTGGGTCATTTTCTTTAACGGCTAAAACAACAAGCGGTACGGGGGTTACACTAACACAGGGCGAATCAACTTATATTTATAGTGATGGTAATAATGTTTATTTTGGTGATTCTGCAAAAGTAGCAAGTTTTAATAATCGAGTAGGTGCAATTACTTTAAATGCAAACGATGTTATTACTGCTCTTGGATATACGCCATTGCAATCTATTAAAGGATTGGGATATGGTGGTGAGACTTGGAAAAATTTAACTGATTATAGAGGATTTAATATTTTATATACAAATCCTTATCCATATCCAATAGCGGTAGGTGCTTCTACAACTTGTAGCACAGGCTCTTCTATTGATGCCTATGTAAATGGAGTCCAAGTTAGCTATTTTAGATGGCAATTTAACGGATGCGGCTCTTATGGCGGTGCGTTTATTATTGTGCCCCCTTATCAATCTTATTACCTCGGTAGCGGTCAAGGGGTTTTAAATTGGACAGAACTTTATTAAGGTAAAAATGAAACATTACAAAGACAAAGACAATAATCTTTTTGGATATGAAGAAGAAAAAGAAATTCCAGAAGGATTGATTGAGATAACTATTGAAGAATCACAAGTTATTGGAAAATTAAATTTTGAAAAAGAATTTGAATCCAAAATAGCATCTATGGATTATGTAAGGCAACGCATAAATTTTTATCCTGAAATTGGTGAGTTTGTTGATGCTTGGGTAAAAGACGATCAAAAAGCACTAGAAGAATATAGGCAAAAATGCCTAGCCGTAAAACAAAAATACCCAAAACCTGATGGCTTTTAAAAATGAATAATGAAGATCAATTAAACAAAATCGCCGAAGATGCAATAAAGCGAGTGTTTTTTATTATTGGAGTGGATATTTCAAATGCGGAATCTGTTGAGGAATTTAGGGAAGATTTACGCTTTGGAAGAAAAATCCGCAAAGCCAGCAATGGCGGGTTTATGGCTGTTGTTGCCATGATATTTGTAGCCATTGCCGCTTCCACTTGGGTTGGAATTGTTGATGGCATTAAATATCATCGTTAATCATGGATAAAATATCTGACATACTAAAGAATATAGCTCCAAGCATAGCCACTGCTATTGCTGGTCCGGCTGGTGGATTGGCGGTAGACTGGTTAGCCAATAAACTAGGAGTAGATCCAAGAAATATTCCCGCTGCATTGGAATCGCCAGAGATAAAACTTCAATTAGAATCTTTGAATTTAGAGTTTGAAAAAACCTACGCACAAGATCGAGATTCGGCAAGAAAAATGCAAATTTCAGCTTTGCAACAAGACGATAAATTTGCCAAAGATTTTATATATTGGTTTGCTATCATTTGGTCTATTTTTTCCATGATTTATTTTGGAATGGTTACTTTTTTGCCGTTGCCAGAACATGGGGAAAATTTTGCCAATATCATCCTTGGATTTTTATTGGGAACGGCAGTAGCGGCTATTTTTAATTTTTTCTACGGATCTAGCCAAGGAAGCAAAGACAAAGACAAAAACATGGGAACAAAATGAAATTAAGTCCACATTTTACCTACGAAGAACTAACTCACACAGACCATCGAGAATTAGACAATACACCAAACGAGGCAGAACTTGAAAATCTTAAAAGGTTGGCGACATTTTTGGAAGGCGTTAAAACGCTCTTGGGTGGCAAACCTATTATTATCAACAGCGCTTATCGGTCTCGTGCTGTTAATATCGCTGCTGGCTCTAAAGACAGTAGTCAGCATCGCCTTGGATGTGCTGCCGACATAAGAGTTCCGGGAATGACCCCAGATCAAGTCGTAAAATCCGTCATTGCTTCTGATATTGCGTTCGATCAGGTAATCCGTGAGTTTAATCGCTGGACACATATTAGCATCCCAAACACTCCACAAGACAAGCCACGCAGGCAAGCGTTAATTATTGATTCTAAAGGCACTCGCATTTATAGCTGATATTGACTTTAATGAGGCTTTGCGGCGAATAGCCCATGCCGATAAAAATGTTTTGTTGCCAAAGACCGGCAATTCAGACAAGAAAAAAACCACACCGCCAAAAAAGAACGATGTGGTTAAGGTCAAATCAAAACAAAGTTAATTGACCTGGGTGTGAACGCCAGTGTTGACATACACTCTCTTGCTTTCCACGACGAAAGCGAGTGTATTGCCGTACAAAAACGTTTTTAATGCGATAAAAATACATTTCAAAACTCCAATATTCATTGGAGGGTCTTTGTCTTGACTACGCCCACTTCTATGGTCTACAATAGACCATGTCAGGAAAGACATGGGCAGTAGTGGCGAGGTAAACCCCCACCACCACGCCAAAGGCGGTTTGTAATTAACCTATTATCAGTAGGCGAATTTTTTGAAACGCTCGCAATACGTAATGCAACATGTTTTAACTCCGATCTGCTAAGTCAACCAGCTTAACCTCTGGGCCTCTTGAGGCATACAACGATTGGAAAAAAGAAAGCCGCGTTCCCGCGCGGCTTTCGCCTTTTTGCAATATCAATTTATGCCGCGATCTTCGTTGGTTGGATAAAAAAGATCGACAAATGATGTAAAGGCCGTTAAGAAACGAGCCTTCTCAATCTTGCTCCACTCAACTCCTTCGGTTGGCAATAAAAGTAAGAGAAAATGAAAAGGTAGAGTTTTTAATGAGGAATTAGTGACTATTGTTGCTATTTATTGGGATTTAGAAATTACAAGCATGTCCTATCAAGCATATAATTACCTTAAAAATACCCCAATATAGCTCCCAACGGAGCTATTAAAATTCCTAAAAACCTAAAAAAAATATAGCCGTTAATTTTGGTTGAGTAGGCAATATCAATAATATTAAGCGCCCACCCTGCAAGCAAAACAATACCAAATAAAAAACAGGCAACAAATAAATAGTTTTGATGTTTATTTTTCATTTGAATTAGCACATAAATAAGTGTGTTTCAATATAACAAATGAACCCGATTCTTCACAATCAAGAAAAATGACTCTTTTTTCTATTGAAGTGCCAAGAATAATAAAAAGATTCGCTTGAACAAAGAACAAAATTCCAAAAATAATTATTTTTAATAAAAGTTTCATTTATTGCTTCCTAGGGTTATCCATTAGGTATTATCACCTAAAACCCGATACTCTAGGAGAAAACACAAAAGTGGCTTGCCAAGTAAGAGGTTTAGGCATTACGTTGTCATCCACCAGCCCCCTAATATTCCAGCCCAAATTAACGTAAACACACCGACTGCTAGAAAAAATCCGTTTAACATAGGTGAACTGAAAGAGTCCATTAGCATTAACCAAGCACCACCCCTCTTTTGCATTGTCGTTGTCCTTAATCGTCTTATCACCGATTACGGATGTTCTATACGGGTAACTTAAATTTACTAACCCAAAACTATATGCTGGGTTACGACGCAACCATTTGGCCATAGCCCAGTAACTTGGTGGGTTAGATTTTCGAAATGTAGCATCGCCAAATAAATCATTATCTGGAGTCATAAACCAATTAAGCCATCTAGGTAGCCTTGGACCAAAACCTTCATAGCTATGGTTATCGCACCATCCATATTGAACTGATGCAAAGAAAGGTAAGATAGGCGCAAATACAACACCTATTAAAGTGAGAACTAAATTAGGCAACACTAAAGCGCCGTATATAAAATAAATCATAATATTCCACCTACTTTTTAGGCGCTCCAGCTAAGGTCGTTAGTTGGTTGTTATCGCAATCGAAAAAACCACCTACTTCTTTAGGCGCTCCTTCTAAGCTGGTTAGCTGGTTGTTATCGCAAACGAAAGTACCACCTACTTTTTTAGGTGCTCCGTTTAAGGTGGTTAGTTGGTTGTTATAGCAAATGAAAGAACCACCCACTTCTTTAGGTGCTT
>Ga0181355_1000032_pt1 | contig 43852 bp, 26 predicted proteins | sample Fa13VDMM15DN_FD_130099 | JGI IMG/M metagenome (GOLD analysis project Ga0181355, IMG submission 130099) | Freshwater viral communities from Lake Michigan, USA - Fa13.VD.MM15.D.N | ecosystem: Environmental > Aquatic > Freshwater > Lake | place: USA: Michigan | collected 2013-09-23 | reverse complement strand
TTAAAAATTTAAGTTGTCTCTATTTATTAAAAAACGTAATAAATGCCTGAAGTGCCATTATCCTATATCAGTACACAGTCTTTAAGAGACTCACTATTAGCAAAAAATCTACCACCATATAATGTGGAAGGTTCGTTTACGTCAAACGTAAATAACCCGACATTTGAGATTGTACAGACGGTTAGTGGTGTAATTGATACTCCAAGTGTGAGTACAAATATGTTTTCACCAATGTCACAATCAAGGATATTAGGTTCATTAAATCAATATGGACCAACAAGAATATTGGATGGTGCTGAATTTATTACAACACTACAAACAACAAATTCAACTACAACATTTGATGCTGATGGTAACCCTGTGGGTTCTATTGGTAATTTTAATGAATATACGATTAATGATGAAAAATTACCGATTATTACATCTGATTTTTACAGATTGGCGGTTGGTGTTAATAAGTTTGGAACAACCGCAAACGGACTATTATATTTTGTTACAACAGTTATATTACCTGGTTTAGGTCAACCATACTACACAAATATTATTGGTAATTCATCAAGTTATACATTACTTTCATTATTAACTGAAGATAATCCACAAGGTAGTAATGGTTCATTGTCAAATGACACTGTTTTAGTAAAAATTGGTGCTCAAAAACTTAAAGACTATTTTACTGAAAGAATTAGCAGGGAAATTGCTGATATGTCGAACCCTATCAATACGGACGCATTATCTAATCCATTTGAAATGATTACAGGTGTTGAACCTTTAATTGATAGAGATTTTAGAATTACTGTTGGTAGTACAAGAATATTAACAACACTTGAAAGAATTAGTGGTACATATTTTCCTGATTCAATTATACCAGGACAATATTTAACTGACCCAAATAGTGAACAAAGTTTATATGGTCAAATTAAAAGTGCGTTTAACAGAACAGGGTTAGGTAGTTTAGCTCAAAGAATTTTTAGGACCAACCAAGATACTCCGTCAGAGTTATTTTTAGTTAATACAGGTGGTGCTCAAAAATCTTTTTTATTCAAAAATTTAGATTTTAACTTATACAAACCATATTATAATAGACCAATTTTACAAAGATTAGCAAATGCAATTAATCCATTTGATAATCAATCAAGCGCGGGTTATTACTACGTAGGTTCAAAAACAATTAATGTTAGTACTTTAACCTCACCTTCAGGTGAATTACCTGAAAATAGTCAAGGTGAAGAGTTATCTGCGATAGTTTATGGTCAAGACGTTGTATCGGAAGAGTTTGAAGGAAAACAAATCTCAAGTATTAAGTTTGGTTTAAAAGGTCAGGCGACAACGGATTCAAGTGCAAACGTTGATGGGGGGTTTGTTTGGTCGTCAACTAAAACAATCAGTAATGCTGGTAAGAGAGCTGGTTTATCGGGTACTACTCGTGTGGACCCAGAATATCGTATTATTGAAAATATTATTACAGGACACGCTTCAGAAGTATTACTGTCCTCAACAAACACGGATTTTGTTAGAGATAATAGTTTATTAGTTAAAACACAACAATTAATAGACGCCGCGGATAAGGTTGATGGACAAAGAAAATTAAAACACGCAGGTAACGCAATTAATCAAATCAGTAAAGTTTTTCACGATGGTTATAAAATAATGACCAAGGGTTCTCAAGTAATGGCGTTTACTGACGACAACTCAAATCCTATTGGTTATGAATATTGTCGTGTGTTTACTAAAGACACTCCATACTATACTCATAAAGATTTACAAAAAACTACCGCAAGAATTGATGGAGGTGAGATTAATGGTAACATCAGAAAGTCAACATACTCTGTATTTGATTCAACATTTAATTTAAACATTGCACCTTCAAGTGAAGAAAGTTCAACAAATATGTTTAATGTTCAAAGTGAAAATGCATCAGTTAAAAAGTATATGTTTTCAATTGAAAATTTAGCGTGGGCAGGTTCAACAAGAGCGGGTCTACAGTATAAAGATTTACCCTCTTGTGAGAGAGGTCCTAACAAAGGTAGAGTTATGTGGTTTCCACCGTATGGAATTAGTTTTTCTGATACTTCAACTCCTAATTTTCATTCTAATTCATTCCTTGGAAGACCGGAACCGATTTATACCTATAAAGATACTACAAGAACAGGTAGTTTAAGTTTTAAAATAATTGTTGACCATCCGTCAATTGTTAACTTATTAGTTGACAAAGTTTATAAAAATATGGATGATAAAACATTAAATAAAATTTTAGATTCATTCTTTTCAGGATGTAAAAATTATGACTTATATGATTTAGCTACAATATATCAAAATGTTCCACCTGAATTTTTCTTTGAGGTTGAAGACATATTAGGTAATGAAACTACAATACAACAGACTATAGATTATATAGAGGGAAGTGCGACTATAACTACCCCTAATCCTAACTCAATCCCACCTCCACCATCATCTTTTAACCCATCAGATTATGCAGGTAAATATGGATTTTTTTATCAAAATGATTACCCTGATGAAGACACTCGTAAAACAACAACAACTACTAATTACCAAGATTTATATTCGGTTTATATAGGTCAACAATCTAATTATGAATTTGCCGCAAATCCTGACCAAGTGGAAGGAATTAATGAAATGTTTAGTGTAATTGAATATAATTGGGAAAAAGTTCAAGAGCTAATGAAAAATTTATATGCTGATTTAAGTGAGGGTATAATTGAACAATGTACAATTACTTTAACTGGTACTACATCCCCAACTGCAAGTGTTCCGTATAATAAAGACTTAGCATCTAGAAGGGTTAGTAATGTTGAGAATACATTTAAAACTTATAAGTTTGATGGACAAAATGATTTTTCTAAATTAATTCAAGATAAAAAATTAATATTTAAAAAAGAGGCTCTTGGTGAAACAAAAAGCGTTTGGGTTTATGGGGATAACGATTTTAAAAAGAACTTAAATTGTGGCGATAATGATGACCCAATTTTCTACACCGTAAATGGTGAGGGTGGACCTAGACCAAACCAAATTTATTCAGCAAATGCTATGGGATGTAGACAAGTAGGTTTTGGAAAAATTGACTTGACTCTTGGTAAAGATGGAGAACAACAACCTGATAATGGTGAGGATTCAGTTACAAACACTTATGTAACAAAAAGGCCTGTTACAGGTACAACAACTACAACAAAAGAAGTTAAAATAGGTGAAAAACAAAAAGTTAGACAAAAAATTGCTAAAAGGCTTTTAAGATATCTTTTAAGTGAATGTAGTTATTTTGATATGGTTAAGGGTGAGGACCCAAACTTTTATGATAATATGAGACAAAAGTTAAAACATTTTCATCCGGCATTTCACTCAATGACTCCTGAAGGATTAAATTCAAGATTAACATTTTTACAACAATGTGTTAGACCTGGAGACACAATTCAAACAAAAGGTATAGATGGTGAGACAATTTCAAATGATGCTGTTAACACTTCTTTTGGTACACCACCTGTTCTTGTTTTAAGAATTGGTGATTTTTATAATACTAAAATTATACCAAATTCATTAAGTATAACTTATGACCCATTGATTTTAGATTTAAACCCTGAAGGTATTGGAGTCCAACCTATGATTGCAAACGTAACTTTGGGATTTGCAATTATTGGAGGTATGGGATTAAAAGAACCTGTTGATAAATTACAAAACGCACTATCATTTAATTTTTACGCAAATACTGAAATGTATGATGAAAGAGCTGATGAAACTGAAAGTACAAAGACTTTGGATGAGGCAATATTTGCAGCAATATTTGACGGGAGACCTATCACACCTATAACTAATAATGGCGTCCCTGAAACTAATGGGGGAACAACAATTGGCGACATACAACAAATATTTCGACATTCTTCAGGAACTACAGGCACAACTAGTTATACTAAAATAATGGACACCTTATTAGATAGTACTATTGGTTATTTTGATACTGTATATCAAAGTACTCAAAAAATTACAGATAACTATGGTTATGGTATGACACAATTAACGACAAAATATCATAATTGTTATAATGGTCAAATACGAAGATTTACTTCACCTACCACAAGTGAAATTGCTGGAAGATATGTTGATTATCAAAGAACGTTAGAAGATTTGACAAATAATTTGATTGATAATATTGATACAAATTATATTGTGGTAGCATTAGATGATGCTGGGTTTAGAAATTCGGATATTAAAAAATTTAAAACAAATTTAATTAACGTTTTTAATGAGTGTAAAGTTTATAATTTAAATGGAGTAAGTGAAATTATTAATAATTTAACCACAGTACAACAAAATTATACCCAAGTTTTAAGAAAATTAGATTATGTTGATTTTGCTAGTGATGGTCAACTTAAAGTTAACAATAGTGTAACTGTTTACGGTTTAAATTCGGGAAGTACTGTTTTTTCGGGTATTCAAGTAAACTACGGACAAGTAGGTACTGACTTGAATGATTTTATTGCGTTATTTAAAGATAATGGATTTTTAACCGATACCTACGTTACAGAAACTTTTGCAATTAATCCTTCATTATCTAACTATGCTATACAATCTCAAAAAATGGGTACATTAATGTATGGTTTATATCATATATCATTAATTGATGATTTTGTTAAAAAATTAACTGTAAATTTAAATTCAGTTAATTCTCCTCAAAAAATGTCAGAGGTTATTAAAAGTAATTTACTTTATATAATGGGTTTATATTATGAATTACAAAATTCTGCAGTTAGTGATTTTTTATATGTGACAACCGAATTTAATAAACTTTATTCTAAAGAAAAATATACTCCATTTGTTAAAGGGATTGAAAGGACACTTTCATTTACTCAACTTACAACTCCGACATCACAACAACAAACAGAATTACAAAATATTTACAAAACTGTTAACTTAACAAATGAATTAATTACATTTAATGATAAACTAAAATTCATATAAACTATGCCATTTCAGTATTATAACCGTTATAATTCATTCCTTTTTAATGGGGAACAAACTGTTGTGCCATATGTTAGATTAACAAGTAAATCGACAGATAGAAGATATACTTATAAAATTGGTCGTTCTCGTTTAGATAAAATTTCTCAACAATTTTATGACACACCATATTTTGGTTGGTTGATATTACAGTGTAATCCCCAATTTGGAGGTATGGAAAATAATATACCTGATGGGTATCCTTTGAGAATACCATTTCCTTTAGAGAGTAGTCTGTTAGATTATAAAAATCAATTAGATAATTATTTCTTCTATTATGGCCGTTAACAGCACTGACAAATCCGAAAGTATATATATTGACTTAGATTACGAAAACATTTTTCTTGTAGACCCAAACTCTGTAAATGGTGAAAATGGTAAAGAAGATAGGTATGTAAAACACGAAAATTTAGTAATGTATGCTAACTTGGAATGTAAATTAACACCAAGAAGTAAATTAGTTTATGGTGTCGCAAACAATCAAGTTGGGTCTGAGACTGTTACTATTGGTAAGATTAATTTTCTTAAACCTGGTGACAAAGAATTTTTATCTAACAATTATTTAAGTGAACTGTTAGGTACAGATGCTGCCGTTAACACCGCTAGGTCTATAAATTACGCACAACAAAATGGACAATCTTTAGGTGATTTTAATAATAATATTAGAAATGATGGAAATTTAATTGATAATGGATTTTTAGGTATCTCAAATATTCAAATGAGAACTAACGCATCTTATGTCCCAACTGTAACTATTACACTTGTTGATGTAAGAGGACGTTCAATGTTTGAACAAGGTAACAATTCACCATACGCAGCGTTTTTCACATTACCATATCCCGTGTTCTATTTAACCCTTAAAGGTTTTTATGGTAAGGCGGTTAGGTATCCATTATTATTACAAAAATTTAATTCATCATATGATTCATCTTCAGGAAACTTTATTGTTACTTTAGTATTCATTGCTTACAAATATGGACCATTTGGGGAAATTACTTTGGGAGAGGTACTGGCTACCCCACATATGTATACCTCAAAATTTACAATAACTAAACAAACCAATACATCAAATAGTAATAACCAAAGTGTTAGTGAAGTACAAACGTCACAAAAGGGATTCCAAAAAATGGTACAACTTTATGACAAATATAGAAGTAATGGTACTTTACCTGCAAACTTTCCAAATATTACTGTTCAGGAATTACAATACAAATTAGATAAGTTTGTTCAAGATGTGTTAACTAATTCAGGTCAGGTTGATTTCCAACCACTTACAGATTGTGACACTTATTTAGAAAATGTTGAAAAGTATCAAGGGGAAATTTATTTATACGGAGGAGGTGACTCGTGGTTCAATCAATATATGGATGGAGCAAATTTCTTTGTTGATAAAGTTACAAAAAGAAAATACTACACTTTTAAAACTAAATTTGATACTAAAAGTAGAACAGGGGAAATTACCCAACAAGACAAAACAAATTCAATACAAGAACTTAATAAAATAATTTTAAAATATAATGAATTATTAAATAAAAGTAGTTTAAGTTTACCTTCAAAAATAAAAGTAGAAGATTTACAAATTTCATTTACAACTGACCAAATTGATATTGAAGAGACATATATTACTAGATATAATAAACAACCACCTACTTCAGGATTAAGTGAATTTACCGCTAGTTTATCTAAAGTTATTGGAGGGGCAGTTGCCATCAATTCTGAAGGTTCGGACATAAAATCTGTACCAAATCAGTTTTTTGTGTTTCAGGGTAATGAAAGTACATTTATGTACTATACTAATGAATTAAAGAAAAAATCAATTGAGAGAAGAAAGGAGTATGAAGAAAAAATTGCTGGTGAATTAGAAAAAATATTAACAAGTCCAAATGGTAATGGGATAGGGTTTTCACCTACTATTAGAAATATTATTGCAGTTTTTGTAGTAAGTGTTGAGGCGTTTTATGGTTTATTGGATGATGTTCATAGCAAAGCTTACGAACAAAGAAACAATGAATTTCGTAAGGGTAAATTCACAATTAACGATGTGAATTGTAATAACACTTCCCAACCTGTAGTGACCTCTGAAGTCTTTCCTTGGCCTTTATTTACAGTTAAAGAGACTACAGTGTCGGGAGATACTAAATACGAAATTGCGTACCCTGGTGAACCTGAATATCAAAATGCGGTCCAATCTCAAAATTATGAGATATGGCCTGAAGTTGAGTTTGTTGAAGAATTTGTTAAAGGATATGCTCAAAGAGAGAGTACCCCAAATCCATATGTATCAAATCAAAATGAAAATAAAGATGTTAATAGATTATCTTTATCAACATTTGATACCCCTATTAATAGTTTAATATTTTCAGATAAAGATGAAACAAAATTTTTCTATGAAATTATTGAAAGGATTATGTTACAAACATATTATCAAGGATTTGATAGAGAAAAAAATCAAAAAACACAATTAATTAATTTAATTACTGAGGCAACATCAAAAAGTATTACAAGTAGTATTGGTACAAGTAATCCGTACCTTTTAGATTTATTGGTTAACTATAAACCAGATGTTGCGGGATATAACGATTATTTAAAACATATCTCAAATAATGGTACTGGAGAATCTTGGAACAAATATATTAGAGATAGATTTGTCACTAAAGAAATTTATGAAACTACACAAGTTCCATCAAAATTGTATTTTAATTTTCCGTCAGATTTTTCACAACCCATTCCTGATTTTGATAAACCTGAATCTTTAACTTCATATTTTCAAGGTAGTACACATAATAAGTATTATTTCTACGATACATTACCATTTATTAGTGATGATTGGATTAGTACAAATATTTCTGATGGTAAAAGTATTACAAACTACGATTTATTTAATAGTACTTCACAATCAATAATGTTTAATACAACATTAAAAACTGTTACTAATTACGATAAAAATACTGATTTTGATTTTAATAGACCCGTGACAAATTTTAATTATAGAAAGTCACAACAAATTAATACAAGTAACTTTAATAATGATTTTTACACTAATTTATTATCTGATACTAAAAATTCATTAGTTACTATTGGTAGTGTGTTTTATGAAAATTATAATGGGTTAATGTCACAAGCACAATGTACCTCAATTTTTAACACTCCGTTTTTTACTAATTCAATTCAAAATGGGGTTCGTAATGAAAAAAATGGGTCAAGTATCGCTTACGCTCAGTCAGCATATCTTTTTCTTAACTCATTACCTTTAGCAACTTTAAGAGAAAGATATAAAAAATATATGGAAGTGACGGGTACTGGAACAGGTAACCAAAACTATACTGAATTAGATTATATCGCATCATCATTTAGAAAATTTGGAGGATTACATAAACTACCATACTCTTGGATTTTAAAATATGGTTCTATTTGGTATCGATATAAAACATATCTTGAAACAGGTGTAGATATTTTAGGTGATTGTTGGACATCGTTTGACTACCAATCAAATTACAATCCTATAGATGGTAATACTGATACAACATATACTGTAACATCAACAACTGAAACATTTAATATTACACTTAAAAATATTGATGTAATAAGTTTACCTGGTTTTACATATGAAACAATTTCATTAGGGTTTTATCCTAAACTAATTAATGATTTTAGTTATTTTTATAATGGTTACGATTTAATAGATTTAAATTATACAAATATTAATAATACAATGTCGTATTATTTGTCTGATGGAACGTTTAAAATGTATTCTCCAAATAGTACAAGAATTACAAGTAATGATAGTACATATGACCCACAATTATATTTAAACATTTCAACATATTCCTGTACCCTTAAAAATACTATTAATAACGATGGTAGTTACTATGTGTTACCATCGTTTGGTTCTAATGTGAATCAGTTATATTATGAGTTTTTTAATACGGGAACAAGTGATTTACAAAAAGATTTTGATGTTCCAGGTACATATAATGGTTCAGTTAGATTAGATTGGTCAAACCCTCATTTTGGATACTTTGACCCAACAGGTATTACTAAACCTAATTATGATGAGTATATGTCAAATATACATTCTGACTCAAAACAACAGAATGAATTCACATTTATTTATCAAAATGGTTATTCTAAAATTGAAGATATATTTGGTGTTTTTACCAAAGATGAATTGGATATTTTTGAACAAGAATTTTTAAAATTCTCACAACCTCAAAAAGGATACTCAAGTGCAAATTCAGAAGCGACAACAATTTCGGAATATAAAAATTTTCAAATGATTATGAAGTTGTTACTTAAAGTTCCTAATTTAAATGGTAGTAGTTCACAACAAGTTATATCCCAAATTCAAAACAATCAGTTTAGTAATAAACTTCAAACTTTGACACAATTTTTAAATGTGGATGTTGTTTTAAAAAGGGCTAATCCATACGATTATAACCGAGCAATTTACGACTCATTCTTTAGTGATTCCACAACGCAGTTAGTTGTGGACCCAATTGACTTTGGTTCATATAAAATATTAACACCAAACTCATTACCAACATTAACTAATGATGTAACTTTAATTGAATCTGAATTGAGTCATCCAAATGAATGGACCGTTTTAAGAGAATACGTGGGGTTTTCAACAATTGGAGGTAATGTGTATTCTGATACAGGTTCAAGTATTACAAATTTCTTTGACATATTTGATATTCCTTTTACTGAAAATAACATCAAGTTATTAACACCAATTATTAAATTGTACTCAAGTTACGTTTTTAAAAATCCAACTAATACATCTTTAGATTTTATAAATGATAATAGATTGTATTTGGGTGATAAAATTTTATTTAAAAACAATGTGTTAAATAATACATTGAATACATTACAAAAAACTCTACCGGCAATTAAAATTGAAAGTGTTAAAACGATATCATCGGCGTTAGTTGGTGGTAAAGAAAAGGTTGAATACTATGATATGTTTAAAGCTTTAAATGATAAATGGGTGGCTTCCAACAATTTTGACCAAGATTCATTTATGGAGTCCTTTTTATTTTTAGATAAAGCTAGTCGAGATGTCGGAGATAAAATATTGGTTGATATTTTTAAAGTTAATAATAAAATCAAAAAGGTAGACCCTGCAACGTCAATACATACAATTATCGTTGAAATACTTAAAGACCATCACTTTGTAACATTTACAATGCCGGGATATATTAACTTCTATAACCAAAAGAATGGTGCGGGTGGTCCACAAGAAAGTGCTAACTTAATGTTTGGTACATTTACCGAAGTTGATTATATTGATACAAATACTAAATTTGTAAACATATTATCATCGGACCCGTCAAGTAATACTTTAATTGATACCAAACAAAATGGATTTTGTGATGACTCATTTAGTCTAGAAAAGGCTCAGAATAATCCGTATGTAAGAGTTAATACTTCAACTGGAGATGAAAAATCAAATAAGGTTGTTGGATTTGCGGTTGACTTTGGATTACAAAAACAAAGTATGTTTTACAATTTAAACTTGGCTCAAGATATTGGCAAAGCAACCTCAGAGTCATTATTAATGCAATATGAATTATCACAATTAACAAATGGAAAAAGGTCACAAACTCAAAACGTCAGTTTATTTAACTTATATAAAAATAGAAGCTACTCTTGTACGGTTCAGTCTATGGGTAATGCGACTATTCAACCCGTAATGTATTTTACATTAAGAAATGTTCCTATGTTTAGTGGACCTTACTTAATACTTGAGGTTAATCATAGTATTGCTCCTGGTTCATTTGAAACTACGTTTTCAGGTGTTAGGCAAAAAATTTACACATTACCTGACCAACAAGGATTATTAACAAGTTTAAAGTTAGAAATTTCTAAAAATTATTACGAACAAGTTAAAAAAGAAAAAAATAGACAGTCAAAATCGGCGACAACAGTTAACTCAGCAAATCAAACAACTACTAATTCTGTAACACAAAATCCTGTGGATACTAAGAATGAAAGTTGTGAGACAAATTCTTCATATAGTTCTTATGTCAAAATTACTGGTGATAGTAAAACATTAAGTTATAATGAAGTTATTGACCAAATTGGGTTTGTTGCCGATACCCTACAGAAAAAAACAGCTTTATTTACGATTGTATATCTTTCAAATAATTCAAACGGTAATGTTAAATTTTTTAATAATAATTTAACAAATGTAAATTTATCAAGAAAATGGACTGGAAATTTACCTAATAAATTTGATAAGGAATATACTTGTTTAACTTTTGGTGACAAGTTATCTCCAATTGTTAAATTTCCAAACATAAGTTACAACTTACAGTTTATGGATTTATATTTAAAACATTATTACTCCGATTTACAACACGCTACGGATGTTACAATTGTTGAAGAATTAACTAAATTTTATATAAAATATTGGTCATTACAATCAAAACAAGACGATGTTTACTATGAAAATTATATTGAAAAAAATGCTTTAACTTATGGAAGTATTAGAGAAAAAGTTTTACAATCTTATCTAATTTTAAATCCTGTTAATTTAAATGTTCCTACAACAGATACGACTGAGACAACAACTTTGACTAATAACATACAAACACCGCCTTTAACTTCCGATTATCAATATACAATATCTAACCCACCAATGTTTGAAGAATTAACAGTTAGTGTTAATCCTAGTGTTGATGGATTAAGAAATATATTCTTAGTTGAATATGGGTACAATATTACTGCAAGTTGTGCCGAAGGGTCGGCGACTGGGCAACAGTTCTCAAATAATTATATTTCTTCAAATGGACAAACATTTACAATAACTGCTGAAGATTTATTAGAAGAAGTAGACTGTACTGGTTCAGGTTCTAGTGGAGTTTATGAATTCCAAATTACAATTTTTACAAAACCTGTTTTATCTAATGGTCAAATAGACACTACAAGGTCAGATTATTATAAATCATATCCTATTACTATGACATTTTAATTTATTAGTATATTTATAAATAAAAACTTATGAATACTAAAGATGCTTTAGATAGATACCTTGGCAAAAATACAAGGATAGCTGAAACCGACAAAGGTAACGGTTTTAAAGAAGTTTGTGATTTAGACACTGGAGATTGTTACACTGTAAGAATGAAAGATGGTCTGATTGAGAGAGTTGGTAACACTATGACAGTTAACAAAAAAATTAATGTAGAGACTACACAAGGGTATAAACAATTATTGAACGGTTAAAAAAATGGACGTATCTAAAACAATTATTGAGGAGTTAACAAGGTATAACAAAATCAACAAATATATTATGGAGCAAGACGCTCCTGACTTACCACCAGCGCCTGGTGAAGAATTACCACCACCTCCAGCACCTGATGCGGGAGTTGCGGGTGCAACACCTCCACCACCCCCTGCGGCTGATGCGGAACCAACACCTGTTGATGTTGAAAATGACCCTGATGTTGAAAAAATAGATGACAAAGGGGAAAGTACTGAAGGTGAGGGTGATACTGAAGAGTTGGATATCACTGATTTAGTGACATCTCAAAAAAATATGGAAGAAAAACAATCTGAATATTTTGAAAATCTATTCAAACAACTTTCAAGTCTTGAGGGTAAATTATCTGAAATGGATAATATTATGGATAAGATTAATAGTATTGAACAAAAGATTGAAAAATATAGAGAAAAGACTCCACAAGAAAAATTGGAATTAAGAAGTCTTGACTCTGGTCCATTTAATCAAAAATTAACTGATTTTTTTGATGATAAAATGGAAGATATTGAGAAATCAGGAAAGAATGAATATGTTATCACTTCTGATGATGTTGAATCGTATTCACCTTCTGAAATCAAAAATAGTTTTAATGATTATTTGTCTTCTGATGATAATACACAATCATACGGTTACAGATAAAAATTATTTGACTATTACGGCTGACACAACTATACTTGAATTATTAACTTAAATTTTTATAAATAATGGCGACAAATTCATTAGATGCTGTTCTCGCTCAGTACGAAAAAGCGAAATCAGGTGGAAGTAACACCTCAAAGATGTCTCAAGAAGACAGAATGAAAAAATACTTTGCGGCTATCCTGTCAAATAACGAAAATTCAGGACAGAAACGTCTTCGTATTTTACCTACACCTGACGGGTCATCACCCTTCAAAGAGGTTTGGTATCACGAAGTACAAGTTGAGGGTAAATGGAATAAAATCTATGACCCAGGAAAGAACGACAACGAGCGTTCACCTTTGACGGAAATTCACGACGAACTAATGTCAACAGGTAAAGAATCTGATAAAGAACTTGCAAAGGCATATAAGCCACGTAAATTCTATATCGTTAAAGTGATTGACCGTGATAACGAGGCGGACGGAGTTAAATTCTGGCGTTTCAAACACAATTACAAGAACGAAGGTATTCTTGACAAAATCATTCCGATTTGGAAGGCTAAAGGTGACATCACTGACCCTGTTAATGGACGTGATTTAATCATTGAGTTGGCTAAAGCAAAAACTCCTAAAGGTGCTACTTACACAGTTATTCAGACTGTTATGCATGACGACCCATCACCTGTTCACACAGAAGTTGAAACGGGTAAGGCTTGGACTGAAGACCCACTTACGTGGATGGATGTTTATTCTAAAAAACCTGTAGAGTATTTGGAAGCAATTGCTCGTGGAGAAACTCCAAGATGGTCATCTGATTTAGGTAAATACGTTTACGGAGATAGTTCATCTGAAGAAGGTACTATCGGTGGAACGTCATATACTGACCCACAAGCTGAGTCAGAACCTGATGGTGACTTACCATTTTAATTTATAAAAGGTTGGGTACTAACATACACAAAGTGCCCAACCTTTGCTATTTTTAATACAAACAATTTAAACATATAGACACATGAGCTTACAACAAAAAATGTACCACGCTCTCATTAAAAAATATGAGGCGGATTTTGCTGAGGCTGAAGCAACTCTTACCATTTATTTTACAACTCCTGTTGGAATTGGAGAACATCCCCAACATTTAGAAGAAATGGATAAGATGGTGGAAAAAATGGCTAACGCAAAAGACAAATTAGAAACATTAAAAGAAATTATTAAATTTGAAGAATAATTGAAACTAATCGGTAATTTAAAAACAATTGATAACCTTAAAAAATTTTTTAAATCTATTAAGATATCAATTGTTGTTTTTATTTATTTAATTATTCTTTGGATATCAAACCTTTTTAGAAAAAAATAAATTATGGCAATAAAGAAAAAAGAATTTAATTTTAGTGATGTTAAGAATAAGTTCTCAACAAAAACTAAATACAAACCAGAATCGTTCTACAATTGTGGAGAAGCTTTTATGGATGCATGTGGGTTACCTGGTCCTATTTTAGGCGGTATTAATATGTTTTTAGGACATTCTAATACATCTAAAACAACGGCTATGATTTTAGCCGCCGCTGATGCTCAGAAAAAAGGACACTTACCTGTTTTTATTATCACAGAAAAAAAATGGAGTTGGGAACATGCTATTGAACTAGGACTACAAGCTGAAAAAAATGAGTCCGGAGAGTATGATGGGATGTTCATCTTCAATGATTCATTTGATGTTATTGAACAAGCGGCAGATTTCATTAATCAAATTTTGGACGCTCAAGAGAAAGGTGATATTCCTTATAGTATTTTATTTTTATGGGATAGTATTGGAAGTATTCCATGTCAAATGACATTTGATGGTAAGGGTGGCGGAATGCATTCGGCTAAAGTGTTAGCGGATAAAATAGGTATGGGTATCCACTCAAGAATATCAAAATCAAAAAAAGAAGATTATCCATACTATAATACTTTAGTAATTTTAAACCAACCTTGGGTTGAATTACCCGATAATCCATTTGGGCAACCTGAAATACGTGCAAAAGGAGGGACTGCAATTTGGCTAGCGAGTAGTTTAGTATTTTTGTTTGGTAATCAAAAAAAGTCAGGTATAAGTCATATTGATGCCACCAAAAACGGACGTAAAGTTTCTTTTGCAATTAGAACTAAAATTTCTATATTAAAGAATCATGTAAATGGTCTTGGATATAAGGATGGAAAAATAATAGCGGTACCTCATGGGTATATTACAGATACAAAAGAATCTTTAGAAAAATATAAAAAAGATTATTCAGATTATTGGGGACAAAAGCTTGGAGATTCATATAATTTGGAAGAAAGTCAAGAACCTAATTTTGAAGAATAAAATTAATATTAATAACAATTTTTTAATAAATCTTTATATTTATTGCTAAATGGGAAGAACTAAAGTTGATATTAATAAGAAAAAAAAGAGTATTTCTGTAGCGGTTGAACCGGAAATACTTGAATATATTAAATCAAGACATATAAACTTTTCCTCATTGATTGATAAATTGATTAAAGATTATATTAAAAATGGGAACCAAAGTTTGTAGTAAGTGTAAAGAAGAAAAAAATGTTTGCGAGTTTGGTAAATTAAAAACTTCTAAAGATGGGTTATTATATTCTTGTAAAAAATGTAATAATAAAAGAAGCGTTGATTATCGTAAAAATAATCCTAAAAAGGTATTGGAATTAACAAGGAATTGGACCAAAAAAAATCCTGAATGGGTTTATAATCGTCACAAAAAATGGAGAGAAGAAAATTCGGAGAAATATAAAGAATTAAAAAAAAATTGGTATGAAAATAACCCAAACAAAAGAAAAGAATACCGAGAAAATTACAAACCAAGGAAACACGAACAAAGAAAAGAAAGAAGAGAATCTGACCCTATTTTTTCATTAATTAATAATGTCAGAAGTCGTCTTTACAAATACCTAACCAAGTTGGATATCACTAAAAAAAACAAAACATTTGACATTGTGGGGTGTAATCCATTACAATTAAAAGAGCATTTAGAAAAACAATTTACTAACGGTATGTGTTGGGAAAATAGAAGTGAATGGCATATTGACCACATAATTCCATTGTCGTCGGCAAAAACTGAAGACGAATTGTATAAATTATGTCATTATAAAAATTTACAACCGCTTTGGGCAATTGATAATATCAAAAAAGGAAAAAAAATTTTGTCTAATAATATAAACCAACATTTGTGAAAAAAACATTACTTGTGGATGGAAACAATTTAATGAAAATTGGTTTTCATGGAGTGAAAGATTATTTCCATAATGGGGAACACATTGGGGCATTATATCACTTTATTAATACTTTACGTAAATTTATTAACGAACAAAATTTTGATAAGGTTGTTGTTTGTTGGGACGGTGAAGATTCTACAAGTTTACGTGGAATTCTTTACCCCAAATACAAACAAAACCGACGATTGGTTATGGAGGACGCTATCTTTATGTCCTACTTAAAACAAAAAAATCGTATCAAACAGTATTTGGAAGAAGTCTATATTAGACAATTAGAGATTAGTGGAAGAGAAGCTGATGATTTAATTGCTTATTATTGTCAAGTATCTGAAAATGAGAACAAATTAATTTTTTCATCAGATAGGGATTTAACCCAACTTATTTCTGAAAAGGTGTCAGTATACTCACCATCAGTTAAAGCTACGTTTAAACACGGGGATAAGATTAAATTTGATGATTTTGAGTTTCCTCACTACAACGTTAAAACTTTAAAAATATTAACTGGTGATAAATCAGATAATATTGAGGGTATCTATCTTTTGGGTGAAAAAACATTAGTTAAATTTTTTCCTGAAATACTTGAAACAGAAGTTTCTTATAACGATATTTTAACACGAGCGGAAGATTTGTTAAAGGAACAAAAAGATAATCAAACTTTAAAAAATCTTTTAACTGGTAAAACCAAATCAGGTATCTTTGAAAAAGAATTTTTCCAAGTAAACGAACAAATCGTTGATTTAGATAATCCTTTATTGAGGGATGAAGATAAAGAAGAAATACGATTAGTTGTTACCGAAACATTAGATATTGAAGGTAGAAGTTACAAAAATTTAATTAAGTATATGGTTGAAGATGGATTGTTTAAGTACCTACCGAAAGGTGATGATGCTTGGACATATTTTATCCGACCATTTATGAAACTAACAAGAAAAGAAAAAACAAACAAAAACAAAAAGTAAATTATGAGAGAACAAGACATTACCAAATTGGAATTCTTGATGACGGTAAACAACAATTTTATCGTACAACGTTTTTTTAACGTTAAAGGGTATAATAACAACGCTCATCGTTCTGCTGAGATGATTGACCTACTTGAAAGATTTGTTGAAGATTTGAAGTACGACTTCAAAATGAAGACAATCAGTTATATGTTGGACAACCAATATCAGATTACGGAGGACCCAGAAATCCTTAACACATCATTCACTGATGGACCTGAAGTCTTTAACATTTATTTGAAAAATGGAGACAATGTTATGGTTCATTACACATTTGATGCTAAACTTTATCCACCAAAAGTTAGATACACTGTGGATGTACGTCCGTATCTAAAAGGAATTTTGTATAATCTTACAGATGTCCTTTCAACTAAAAATTTAACACACGAATATCTAGGTTACGAGTTAGTTCGTTGATATTTATCCAAAAAACAAATATACAATGGCTGACAAAAATTTTGATTATTTAGGTAACTCTTTCCAACTGCAACTTTTAAATCAAATTGTGGTTGATAAAGATTTTGCACACTCAATTGTGGAAGTACTTGAACCAAATTACTTTGAAAATAAGTACTACAAATTGATTGTTCAAATGGTTAAAGAATATTATGAAAAGTTTGAACACAGCCCAAGTTTTGAGACATTACAACAAAAAGCTAAAAGTGAAATTAGTCAGGAGTTATTGTTAAAAATAACTCTTGACACTATTTCAGATGTTAAAAATGTAGAAGATGAAGGAGTTCTATTCGTACAAGAAAAAGCATTAAAATTCTGTAAACAACAAGAGTTACAGAAGGTTATGGATAAGGCTAAGAAAATTATTGATAACGGAGAATTTGAGAGTTACGACACTCTTGAAGAAATGGTTAGAGAAGCCCTACAGGTTGGTAATGTGGATAGAGGAACGGGTGACGTGTTTGAAAATTTAGATGATGTTCTTGCAGATGATTACAGACACCCAATTCCTATGGGGATACCGGGTATTGATAACTTACTTAAAGGTGGGTTAGCAAAAGGTGAAATTGGTGTAATATTGGCACCTACAGGAGTTGGTAAATCAACACTGACTACTAAAATTGCCAATAACGCTTTCAATATGGGATTTAATGTTCTTCAGATATTTTTTGAGGATAACTATAAAATCATCCAAAGAAAACACTTTACGTGTTGGACAGGTATTCCACCTGATGACCTTGGAAATAATAAGGATAAAGTATTGGCAAAAGTTGCTGAGATTAAAGAGACGATGACCAATAAGTTAATTATGAAGAAGTTACCTTCTGACACATTAACTATGAATCAGATTAAAAATCAGATTAGAAAGTTGATTGCTGACGGTACTCGTATTGATATGGTTATTTTAGATTATATTGATTGTGTAACACCTGAAAAAGTTTTACAAGATGAGTGGAAGTCTGAAGGTTCAGTAATGAGAGGATTTGAATCAATGTGTCACGAATTGGACATCGCAGGGTGGACTGCAACTCAAGGTAATAGAAGTTCTATTTCATCTGATGTGGTAACAACAGACCAAATGGGTGGTTCTATTAAGAAAGCTCAAGTGGGACACGTTATCATTACGGTAGCAAAATCATTACAACAAAAAGAATTAAATCTTGCGACAATTGCAATTACAAAATCAAGAATTGGTAAAGATGGTGTTGTCTTTGAAAACTGTAAATTTAACAATGAAATGTTAGAAATTGATACAGAAAGTTCTATGACTTTCCTTGGACTTGAAGAACAAAAAGAGGAAAAGAATAGAAATAGAATAAAAGAAATTATGGAGAAAAGAAAACAACAAACAACATAATTATTAAAATAGAATAAGTAAAAATATGGAAAAATTATTAGAAAAAAATCCAAACCGATTTGTTATATTCCCAATTAAGCATAACGATATTTGGGAATATTATAAGATGCATCAAGCAGCGTTTTGGACGGCAGAAGAAATTGATTTAAGTGGTGACCTACGTGATTGGGAAAATTTATCAGATAACGAACAATATTTTGTAAAAAACATTTTATCGTTTTTTGCGGCATCAGATGGTATTGTAAATGAAAATTTAGCAGAAAATTTCTATCGGGAAGTACAATACCCTGAGGCGAAATTCTTCTATGGTATTCAGTTGGCTATGGAGAATATTCATAGTTTAATGTATTCTCTTCTTATTGATACTTACGTGTCAAATGAAGACGAGAAGAACAAATGTTTTACCGCTTTAGATAACTTACCAGCAGTTCAAAAGAAAGCTAAATGGGCTTTGGATTGGATTGATAATGCATCGTTTCAGGAAAGATTAGTTGCGTTTGCGGCAGTTGAGGGTATCTTCTTTTCAGGCTCATTCTGTTCTATCTTTTGGTTAAAATCAAGAGGTATTATGCAAGGATTGTGTAACGCTAACGCATTAATTTTTAAAGACGAAAACTTACACTGTGACTTTGCAATTCATTTATTAAACAATCACATTGAAAACAAACCGAGTGAGAAAAGAATTAAAGAAATTCTATTATCAGCATTAGAGATTGAGAAAGAGTTCATTACTGAATCACTACCAGTTTCACTTATTGGTATGAATTCAAATTTGATGAAACAATATCTTGAGTTTGTCGTTGATGGATTATTAGTAAAGTTTGGATGTAAAAAACAATTTAACGTTGAGCAACCATTTAAATTTATGGAACAAATCGCAGTTGAAACAAAAGGTAATTTCTTTGAGTCACGTACTGTTGAATATCAAAAAGCTAAGTTAAATGAGACTATTTCCTTTACTGACGATTTTTAATTTACTATCTTTTTAAACTATGATGTCACTTAAAATTAAAAAAAGAGGTGGGGACGATGCGTCCTTTAACCCACAAAAAATTTATCAAAGAATTAAACGTTCTTCAAAAGGATTGAACGTTAATTCAGATGAAATCTTTATCAAGGTTATCACTTCAGTACCAACTGAAGGTATTATTACAACAAAAGAATTAGATAAGTTAATCTATGAAATTGCCGCGGCATTTACAGGTAGTCATCACGATTATTCTCGTTTAGCGTCATCAGTTGCAATTTCATCTTACCATAAGGAAACTGACCCAAGTTTCTCAAATACTATGCATACTTTACACGTTGAAGGTGTTGTTAGTAATGAGTTAATGGAGATTGTTGAAAAATATGGTCCGTCTAATATTGACGAAATTATTAATCACGACAATGATTATAACTTTGACTATTTTGCATGGAGGTCACTTGCTGAAATGTACTTGTTAAAATTACCTGATGGTAAGGTTGTTGAAAGACCTCAACATATGTATATGAGAGTTGCTCTTTGGGTAACTAATACATTTGAAGAAGCGATGGAGTACTATCAATCATTGTCAACACAAAGAATATCTCCGGCAACTCCGATTATGATTAATGCTGGTACAAAGGTTCCACAGTTAGCATCTTGTGTCCTTCATTATAATGATTCAGATTCTCGTGAAGGTTTGTTGAATACAATGAGAGACATCTCAACCTATTCATCTGATGCTGCGGGTATCGGACTATCAATGTCTAACATTCGTAGTAAGGAGAGTCGTATTACATCTTCAGGTGGATATGCGGGTGGACTTTTAAAGTATTTGAAGATTGTAAACGAGTCACTTCGTTTCTTTAACCAACAAGGACGTAGACCTGGTTCCGCGGCAATCTATTTGGAACCTTGGCATAAAGATGTCTTTGATTTATTAGAGATTAAAAAGAACACAGGTGCTGAAGAGTTAAGAGCTCGTGATTTGTTTACCGCACTTTGGATTCCTGACAACTTTATGAACGCAGTTAAGAACAACGACGATTGGTATCTGTTCTGTCCTAACGATATTATTAAAGCGGGTATCAAACCATTACAAGAAAGTTACGGTGATGAATACGAAGAAAATTATAAATTAGCCGTAAGTATGGGTCTTGGTAAGAAAGTTAAGGCTCAGGAAATTTGGAATAAGATTATTGAATCACAAGTTGAAACGGGTGTTCCATATCTATGTTCTAAAGATAGTGCTAACAGAAAAACAAACCATCAGAACATTGGTGTTATTAAACAATCAAATCTTTGTAATGAAATCTATCAATACACTGACGAGAATATAACCGCAATCTGTACTCTTTCATCTATGGTGTTAAAGAACTATGTAAAAGATGGCGAGTTTGATTTTCAGGGGTTATACGAGGAAACACGTAAGGTTGTTAGAGCGTTAAACAAAGTTGTTAACATTAACAATTACTCAACTGAAAAAGGACGTAAGGGTGGATTATACCAGAGAGCAATTGCTATTGGAACTCAAGGACTTGCAGATGTATTCTATTTAATGGATTATATCTTCACATCTGATGAAGCTCGTAAATTGAATAAAGAAATCTTTGAAACAATTTATTTCGCATCAATTACCGAGAGTAACAAATTGTGTATGGATGGTAAATATGAACCATACGCTTACTTTAAAGGGTCACCAATGTCAAAAGGAGTATTCCAATTTGATATGTGGGGATTAAACGAAGATGAGTTATCAGGAAGATGGTCTTGGTCAACTCTAAAAGAAAGTGTTAGTAAGTATGGTGTTTGTAATTCATTATTTACAGCTCAAATGCCTGTAGCGTCTTCAGCTAAGATTACAGGGTCATATGAAATGACAGAACCTGCTCATTCGGCAATTTTCAACAGACGTGTAATTGGTGGTGAGATTATGATTGTTAACAAGTATTTGATTAGTGATTTTGAGAAGATTGGAATTTGGTCTGAGGACTTAAAGAATGAAATCATTATGAATGAAGGTTCAATTCAAGGAATTAACTTCTTGAATTATTTGGACCCTGAAGATAAAAGATATAACTTTAAAGTTAAGAGAATTGAAAGACTAATTGAAAAGTATAAAACAATTTGGGAAATCTCACAAAAGGCATTGATTGAAATGGCTGCTGACAGAGCACCGTTTATTGACCAATCACAATCAATGAATATCTATATGTCAAACCCAACATTGTCAAAGATTTCATCATCACATTTTTATGGATGGGAAAAAGGATTGAAGACACTTTGTTATTACGTTAGAACAAGAGCAATCTCAACAGGAGCAAAACACTTGGCTATGGACGTATCAAAAATTAACAAACCAAAAGCGACTCCTGAACCACCAAAGGTTGATTACAGTTATATGAATTTACCTGACAAACCTGAAAATAGTGAATTTGATTGTTTTGGATGTTCTTCATAAAAAAATCCGATGTGTTATCCCGAGCTAAGTCGGGATTTTTTTTATTTATAAACTATTTATCGGTATGTCTAATATTATTCAGGAAGAAATTAAAAAAATCAGAGAGATGATGCTTTTGGAAAATTTAGTCCAAGAGGGTGGAGCGAAAAAATTAAAACAAACTTTAGACATTTTAAAAAAGAAAAAGAAAGTTTTATTATTAAGTTGTTCAAATAGGTATAATTGGGATGATAACAATATAGATGTTCCTAAATCAAAACTAATTGCAATGTATTTGAATGAAGAACTTGGAGACAAATCAGTTTTTATTGACGTTTCAGAATTGAAAATTTTACCTTGTGAAGGAAATGTATCAAGAAAAGATGGCAATAGTTGTGGACTTTTAAAGTCGTTACTTAAAGACGATAAAAAGAATCCTTCAGGATATCACAGATGTTGGGCTAGTTTAAATAATAAGACAGATGAACTTTGGAAAATATCTAAAGAACTTTTTGAGTCGGATGCTGTAATATTTTTTAGTTCGGTAAGATGGGGACAATCAAATATGTTTTATCAAAATCTAATTGAGAGATTGACTTGGATTGAAAATAGACATAATACTTTAGGTGAGAAAAATATCGTTGAAGGTATTGAGACAGGGTTTATTTGTGTTGGACAAAACTGGAATGGTGAGAATGTCACTAAAACTCAAATGGATGTTCACAAATTTTACGGATTTGAACCAAATAAAAAACTTTATTGGAATTGGCAATATACTACTGATGTTTACGACGAAACCAAATCTTCTTACAAAAAATCACATAAAAAATTTATTGATGATATGGGGTTATAAATTTATTATTAACTCCCTATTAATAACATCCCGATTTGTCGGGATTTTTTATTTTTAATCATTTATTGAAAATATTACGACATTATATTTATATCATATGGCGACAAACCAAACATACGGTGTAATTTTTCCTTTTAGGGATTCATTCTACGGAACTTACTTATCACTATCAACAACAACTGACGAAGAGATTAGAAGTAATTTGATTCATCTTTTATTAACTAGGAAGGGTTCAAGATATTTTTTACCTGATTTTGGAACAAGATTATATGAATATATTTTTAATCCATTAGATGGATTATCGTTTGGTGATATTGAATCCGATATCAGAGTTTCTTGTGAAAAGTATTTACCAAACCTTTTACTAAAATCTATCAAAGTTACAGGAACTTCATCTGAAGAAGATGACAAAATTGTTTTAAGTAATGGGGCGGTGATAGATAGAACTTACAGTATGCCAGGTGAGGCGACAAGAGATTATACAGCTAAAGTTAGAATTGACTACCAAGTTCAAAACAACACTTTTGCTAGTAGTGATTTCATAATTTTAAATATTTAATTTTTATATGGCTAACAAAAAAATATCATATACAGTCAGAGATTTTGAAGCGATAAGAACGGAACTTATCAATTTTACAAAAACCTACTATCCTGATGTAGTACAAAACTTTAACGATGCTTCATTGTTCTCTGTGTTTATGGATTTAAACGCAGCCGTAACCGATAACTTACATTATAATATTGATAGAAGTATTCAGGAAACTGTTCTTCAATATGCACAACAAAGGTCATCAATTTATAATATTGCTAAAACTTACGGACTTAAAATTCCGGGACAAAGACCATCAGTTGCAATGGCTGAATTGAGTATTACTGTACCTGTTCTTGGAGACCAAGAAGATTTGAGATATTGTGGGTTTTTAAGACGAGGTGGTCAAATGATTGGTGGAGGTCAAGTTTTTGAAACTGTTGATGACGTTGATTTTTCGTCACCGTATAATTCACAAGGATTTCCTAATAGAGTTAAAATTCCAAACTTTGATAATAATAACAATCTTATTAATTATACAATTGTTAAAAGAGAAGTATTAGTTAATGGAACTACTAAAGTTTTTAGAAGAACAATTAATGCTCAAGATGCTAAACCATTTTTAGAAGTATTTTTACCTGAACAAAACGTACTATCAATTACAAGTGTCATCTTAAAAGATGGTACAAGTTACAACGGTATCCCTTCTTATAGTGATTTTTTAACTCCTAGTAACAGATGGTATGAAGTACCTTCACTTGCTCAAGATAGAGTGTTTGTGGAGGACCCTACAAAGACATCAGACAATCCTGGTATTAAAGTTGGAACATACATTACAACAAATACAAGATTTATTTCAGAATATACTCCACAAAATTATTGTAAATTAACTTTTGGTGGTGGTAACAATTCTGCTGATGATATGTTACGAGATTTTGCAGCAAACGGTGTAGTCTTAGATTTAAGTAAGTATCAAAATAATTTTGGTTTAGGTAGTACTTTAAAACCTAATTCAACCTTGTTCATCCAATATAGAATTGGTGGTGGTGCTGGTAGTAATTTAGGGGTTAATGTTATTAATCAAATTGGAACTATTAATTTCTTTGTTAATGGACCAAGTCAAATAATCAGTAGTAATGTTATTAATTCTATATCTTGTAATAATATAACTGCCGCAATTGGAGGTTCGGATGTTCCAACAATTGAGGAGGTAAGAAATTATGTTTCTTATAACTTTGCGGCCCAACAAAGGGCAGTTACAATTAATGATTATCAGTCGTTAATTAATACTATGCCTTCTAAATTTGGGGCACCTGGTAAAGTGGCGATTGTAGAACAGGAAAACAAAATTAAAATCAAAGTTTTATCTTATGATTCAAGTGGGTCATTAACAAGTCAAGTATCAAATACTTTACAACAAAATATCGCAAATTATTTATCAAACTATAGAATGATAAATGATTATATTTCAGTTGAAGCCGCTCAAGTTATTGATTTATCTTTTGATATTAGTGTGGTTTTAGATTCTTCACAAAACCAAGGAAATGTTATTACATCAATTATTAGTGTGGTTTCAGGTTATATGTCACCTGCTAGTCGTGAGATGGGTCAAAATGTGTATGTTTCAGAAATTAGAAGACAAATCCAAAGTTTAAATGGCGTGATTAGTATATCTGACATATCAGTATTTAATAAGGTTGGTGGTGAGTATTCATCAAGTCAAACATCTATGAGTTATTCTGATTCAACAACAAAACAAATTAGTTTAGTTGATGAAACAATATTTGCAGAACCAAGTCAAATTTACCAAGTTAAGTTTCAAAATAAAGATATTGTTGTTAGAACAAAGAATTTACAAACTGTCAATTTCTCATAAGTTATTTATTTTTTTAAAATAGGGCATAAACTATTTATTAAAAAAATACTATGAATTCGTCGTATAGAGTTAGGACCCAAGTTGGTGTTGATAAATCCGTTCCAATTGATTTAGAACAAGAATTTGAGACTTTAGAAATATTATCATTAAAGATTTACCAAAGGGACATCTATACCAGAGTATGTTCTGACTATGGTGTTATTTGTGGTAGGGTTTTTACTAACAAAGGGTACGGGGTTCCTAATGTTAAACTTTCATTGTTTGTACCTCTTACTGACGAAGATTCACAAAATCCAATTATATCTGAAATCTATCCATATAATAGTATTGATAATTTAGATGAAAATGGATATAGGTATAATTTATTACCTAAAGAACAATCTCACGGAGGACACACTCCAACAGGAACATTCCCGACAAGATTAGAAGTATTAACTAATAAGAATTTATCTGAAGTTTACGACAAGTATTATAAATATACTGTCAAAACTAATGAGTCAGGTGACTATATGATATTTGGTGTACCTATTGGTTCTTACACTATTGTAATGGATGTTGATTTGAGTGACATTGGAGAATTTTCATTAACACCTCAAGATTTGATTAGATTAGGATTAGCAACTGAAGGACAAGTTGCTGGGTCAAGGTTTAACACATCATCCAATTTAAATTCATTACCTCAAATTATTAACCTTACAAAACAAGTTGAAGTATTACCACTTTGGGGTGAGGAAGAAGTTTGTAAACCATCTATAACAAGAACTGACTTTGACTTAACTCAAGAGGCAAATATTGATTTAACACCGACAGCTGTTTTTATCGGCTCCGTTATGAGTACTGAAGATGAAATTAAAATTGGTAATACTTGTAAAGTCCCTAAAAAAATTGGAGAGTTCTGTAAATTAGTTACAGGTCCGGGTCAAATAAAAGCGATTAGACAAACTATTAATTACGATACTGATTCTACCTCAAGTACTTTTGGATATCCTCAATTAGAGGAATTTAAATTAACAAATGATGGTCACGTAATTGATGAAAACGGAGCTTGGATGGTAGAAGTACCTATGAATTTAGATTATGTGTATACTAATGAATTTGGAGAACAAATAATATCATCAGACCCTACGGTTGGAGTTCCGACAAAGGCAAAATATAGATTTAAAATTAAATGGAACCAATCACCTTCACTATCTGAAGAAACAAGACGGGGTTATTTTTTAGTACCAAATGTTAAAGAATGGGGATGGACTGGTCCATCTGACAATTATTTTGAAGATGGTAACCCTGCATTTTACGCATCAAACTCACTTAATAGTGAGTATTTACAATTCCAACAATCATATGCGTTTAGTTTAGATTGGTTAGATTACGGAAATCCATTGACTCCCGAAGGTCAACAAATGTTACAAGAAGCAATTAATTGTGAAGATAGATTTTTTGAATTTGAATATAAGAAATTATATACCATTTCACAATTAATGGACAAATATAAAAATGGTAATGGGCAAAAATTTATCGGTATTAAAAATATATTAGATGGTGATTGTTCATCTGAAAATAATAAATATCCCATCAATGACGCTTACAGGGGGACATCAATATTATATCTGATGTTTTCATTTTTTTTAAGTATCATTAAAATGTTAATGTTTCCAATTATTATTGTGTTACATGCAGTTTCATTAATTTTATATATTGTCGCTTTTATTTTAACATTATTAATATGGTTAATTTACGCCCCTATATATTACTTTATTCAGGGTGTGGTAGACGCTATTAACTGGTTATCACCGGGTAGCCCATTATCTAATCCATTTGATACTTCTCCATCAGAACTTACCGAAATAATTTTTGATAAAATAGTAATTAGAAAAATACCTGTCCCATTATTATTACAATCTGAAGGTGAATGTACTTTTTGTGATTGTAAGGAAAATGAAGCTGTATCCGATTATGAAAATAGTACGGTTAATAATTTATTGTCTGAAGTAGGTAATAGTTGTAATTTACCATTGAATGACGGGAACCAATTTACGGTTACTATAAGTGAATTAATTTCTGAGTTTACCCCTCACTTTAGAGTTACTGTTGGGGGTATGCAGAGTTCATCAACTAATGCTAGTATTAGAACACCTTCTTCCGCATATCTTGACCCATATAGTGATGGAGGTATAAATTACCACGAAGAGTCGGATTTTATATTTTCAAATCAATTACCATTTGCTGAGAGAGTAAATTTATCTAATTTAAAAGACAAATATTTTGCAAATTCTAATATTATTAGAACGTATATTGAACCAGATTTAAACGGTAATCAATATCATACAGACAATACTTTAACATTTATTATTACAGGATGTGATGACGCATACCAAACAGGAAAATTAATTACTTTCCAAGACCCATTATTATCAACTGACCCTAATCAAACTATTGCATTATTTGCTAATAATAGCGGAGGGTTAGAAATTACAGGTACGAGTAGTTCTGCTCAAACAATTACTTTAACCTATGCTTCAACAAGTAGCAACGTACTAAATGGTACTGTAACATATAATTTACCATTGAAAGGTTCTTCAGAATATGTTGATTATATGAAATATAAATCAGATATTGAATACTTCCAAGTACTTACTGCGATTACTTATTCAGAGTTTATTGCTATGGGAGGTAACTCAACAGGATTAAGTAATCAGGGAACATTCCATAGTAGATTATTTGAATCACCTATGTGGATTGGTAAAGCGACCCATTATAATATTGGATATGAAATGTCATATCAAGGATATGTGAGTTTAAACACCACATCATTTAGTTTATTATCTTCGGCTAAGATTGTTATATGTACAAGAGGTGTTGACCCGTATTCACCAAAGTTTAACACAAAGTATGACATTAGTAGAATATTAAATCAACCCGTTGGTACTATTCAAATTCAGGGTGACTATAGAATTAACATCCCTGTACAGGCAGGTGGTACTAGTTTGACCAATAAGAAAAAATCAGTTAGACATTTTCAAATTGAAAATAATAACGATACAGACTCAAATGGGGGTAGAACATTTTTTAATTCATTTTTCTTTACACCTGGAAGTGAATTCCAACCATATGAAACTGAAATGCCAAAGTATTATGGTAGTTTAGACGAAAACTTAACTAACCCACAACATTTATTTAGAATTATTAACAGTTATACATATACCTCAATTCTTGGTGTTGGTGTGAATGATGGGTCATTAAGGGTAAAAATGTATACATCGTTAAATAATGCAGGGAATGCTTTTACACGACACTCCCTATATACAAACGATGCGTGGGGGTTTCCCGCACAACCAAATGATAATACCTATGTTAATGGTATTACTGAAGATAATGGAGATACGTGGGGAGGGTCTTCCTATATGTTACATAATGGACAATATTATGGAGATTCCATTGAAGGTGGGTCTTATATGGTTCAAAGGTACGCTAGGTATAATAATCAAAGATGGCTTAATTCAAGTAATTTATATTTTTCTCCGGCGTATACTACAACATCAGGTTCAACATCTTGGGGTATTACATACCCATTTGGAGTTAATGGGAAAATACAAATGACCAACCCAAGTAAAATTATTTTCCGTTCAGATAGATTACCAACGTCAACAACTGAACGTAGAAATGCTAATAACTCAATGTTATTTTTTCAAAATAAAAATTTTACGGTATATTCATTTAATGATGATACTGGAGAAATAACTGAGGTTGAAGGATTTGGTGGGGGGGCTGACGCTATTGAATTGGAAGATAACTTTTTTGCGGATGATTCAAGTCTTGGTGGAGTTAACGACCAGGTTGTTGCGAGTTTAAGTGATTGTGCAGCTGCAGTCCCATTTGAATGTTATCAAATTGATGATGATGGAACAGTTCTTATTGAAGACTTTCCTAATTGTACTGAAGATTTAGGTACATCGTATTTTCAAAATGGTAAAGGATGTTACACATTTGTTAACGTACCAGTTATTGGTATACCTTGGGATTTCTTTAGACTTAGTGAATGGTATAATAGAACTATCTTTAATTTATTTTTATGTTTAGATGGTGTAGAATATGATTTCTATAATAATTGGATATCTGGTAATTTATTTATGCCAACAATATATGCAACAAATTTTCCAGATTTAAGCGGGAATATGACAAGAAAATATTGTAAAGACGTTGTTGTGTTTCACGAGGCGACTAAAAATTATTATTATAGAAGTAGTCCTTATAGATACAATTACGGATTTCTTGGTGGAAGAACAAGGGAAAGAAACAAAATTGGTTCGGGTAATGATGTTAGAGGAAATAATAGAAACTTAAAAACCCCTACAACAATTATTAATTTAGGACCAATAACTGACTATGCTAGTGAATTAGTACAAGGTGTTGGGTATTCAGGATACATTGCAAATTACCTAACACCAACAAGTTATAGAGACATTACGGACATTGTTAATTTTTATGTTTTATCTAGAAATTTAGAATTAAGTTATCAAATGGCAATTTCAATTTATCAGGCAATTGCCAACTTTACCACAGGAACTGCAGTAATTCAGGCGTTTACTAATTCACCAATTAATCATTTATTTGGTGATAGAAATTCAAATGAATCGTCAAAAGTTAATGCTGACCTTGCTCAATTAGTATCAATTAATTCTGAATTTGGAGTACATCCATTTTCACCATCATCATATCCTAGTTCAGGTAATTTAAGAATTATTATTTTATATGATGGTTTGGGTGTATCAGTGACAGGAGGTTCTGTGATACCTACCCCAAAAATGAAATTTATTACAGGTATATTTTTTGAGGCTTCTGATAGAAAAAGGGATGCGGTAACCCCAAAAAGGTTATTATGGAATCAAAATGCTCAATTACCATTCCAACCAAATGATATAACAAATTATTCACAACCCACACAAGTGGTACCATTATACCAATGGGAATTGGATTTTCAAGACCAAGCTAATTTACTGGGAGGTGGATTTTTAAATATTCCAATACCTGACCAAAATACACCTGTTATATTTGGTTCGGCTAAAAATGATTGGAAAACAACACCAATTTATTCTAATGATACATTTTTTTCATATGGGTTTCAAAATTTAGATAGAACAAATAACACGTCAAGATATTTTATGGCTAATACTAACCAACAAAAATACTTAAATGGGTTTATTTATAATGTAGATAGTAATGGTAATTTTGAAATTTTAAAAGGTAATATTACCAATACTGTTAATACCGTAGGAGCTCCATATCATTTTTACTTTGGTCTTAAAAAAAGTAAAACTGCGATGGATTTATTCTACATAAAATATGTTGATACTGATATAGTAATTGAATAACGAGAATAAAATATCAATTTTACTACCTGCGGATAGATACAAAGGTGCTCCTGAACTTGACAATAATCTTGTTTTTGAGTTAGACTCAAAACAAAAAGAAGTTATTGAATATGACAGGAACCCTAATGTTTTTTTAGATGAGTTATATGATAATGAACGACAACTATCAACTTATTTTAATTTATCTGCAAAACTAACTACAATCTTTCAAAATCAATATACAGGTGAAACTAATTATTCATCATTTAAAGACCAATTGTATTATGTAAACGAAAATTATTACCAAACCCAAAGTTTCTTGTTAAATTTTAATGGTTATTGGGGGGGATTTCCACAGTATAAAGAATTTGATTTATCACGTAATGATTTTAATGTTGTAGGGTATACGACAGGTACTAACTCTCACATTAACTTTATCCAAAGTGAAACCCCAAGATACAATTGGAATTTTTATTTAACTTATCCATATTCAAATGACTATACCAAAACTTTAACTAACTATAATGGTTTTTACAGTTCTTGGACTGTGGGGGATGGGATACCATTTGAAACATCTTATTTTACATATAATGGACAAAATTTAATATTATTTAAATGTTTTGTTAAACACGGATTGACTGAGGGAGAGACGGTTCAATTATCTGAAACATATACCAATCCGTCAACCGGTGTTGCGACAAATTTATTTGAAGTTTACTTGTTAGGTAATGACACTTTAAATTCTGAAGAATATTATTTTTCAATTCTTAACATCGGTTATTTAAATAATTTTTTACCTCCAAATACAATTGGGACATTTAAAAGAGTATTGGACCCAAATAACTTATCTGAAACTACTTCAAAATATTATATTAGACAACATATTGTAATTGATGATTATAATAATTTAGTTTTAACTAATGCAGGTTTTGAACGAGAAATATTTTCAGATGAAAAGAAATTTTTTCAAGCAGCTTTAACTACTAATTTACAAGATAGAGTCGCTTATAAAGAAGGGACTAATGTGTATAATTTAACAAATAAAGTACGTATTGACATTAATGGTCTGATTGATAATAATAAACGACCATTAACTGAATTATATTATACAATAATTAATAGAGGTAAATTTGGATGGTTTAACCCTCCTGTTGCAGGTGGTAATACATCACTTAAACAAGGGTGGGGATTTAATATTGATTATCCATCTCCATCATTATATTGGTCAAGAAATCCAAATAATCCTACGTCAGATACCAATATACAAGTATCATCATTTAGTAAAATTGAAAACAATCAAACTTATAATTTTTACTATAATAACGATTTAAACGTTGGTGATATTATTGACGGTGATTTTTGTGAATGGAATGATTTTGAACAATCCGAAAGAGTAATTTCAGATTACTATCATAAGTTTGTGTTGAATTCTAATGTATTTGTTAATACGAGTGCTGACCTACTTGAAAATAGAAATCCTAGAGGTTACTACTACCAACCACATAATAAATTCACTTTACGAGTATTTTCAGATTATGTTGAAACTGCACCATTAACGGATAAAGTTGTTGGTATTCCTAATTACGCTTACTACTCACAGAACAATCAGGAATATAGATGGAGAGATTTGTATCCTTATGGTTACATTGATGGATTTGATAATGGAGTTGATAACCCATATACCAATAACTCTCACTACGTACATCAAAACTTTATTTTTAAAATACTACCCGAAGGTTCAAATTTTGCAATAAACGATACTGATTATATTAATTCCCCAATTGAAGATGGATGTGAATAAATTTAAATTATTACAGAATAATGACAATCAATATCAAATTGTCTTACCAATCCAAACTGATAATTTTTATTTGGGTTTGGATATGGGAATTGATGAAATTGAATCACAAGTTATTAAAGAGGTTATTGGGTTACCAAAAAACTATGAGATTTCTAGATTTGTTTTTAAAGAAGAAGTTGAACCGTTTAACGGTGATTCGTCCTTAAATATAAATTTTAAATTTTTTAATTTTAGTACAAACTCTTGGGAAAGTAGTTATTTGTCGGTGTTTCAACAACAACAGATTTATTACAATACTACCGCCTTTTCTAATTCATTTTTCAAATTGGATTTTTATGACAAAAATGATAATAAAAATCAAAAAATAATTTTCACAGTCGTAATACCAACACAACAAGGTAAATTTGAAAACGTTCAAATATTCCCTTCTTGGTATGCAAACGAAGGTTATGCTAATTTAAAGACTGCTTCATTCCAATTAAATTATTTACAAGATAAAGAAGGTTATTTTATTTATTTTTTAGAGGACCAAACAATTATTAATTTAACTGACTTTTATGTTACATTTAAATTCTTTAATGGTAACACGGGACAATTTATACAATTTTTAACACAAGACCCATCAACGTTTACAAACAATAACTATAACCCTGATGATTACCAATATTTGAAAGTTGTGTTAGATTATAATGATTATACATACAAATATACAACTTTAAATGGGGTGGATATTGGTAACGAACAGAATCCAATAAACCTATATCAATACATAAATCCGTAATGGAAAACGAATATTTAAGATATAAAATATCACCTGAAGTCATTACTGGAGATGTAAGAACTGTAATAGTTAGTGGTACATCTTACGGAATAATTTCAGGAATGACAAGTATTCTAAGTGGGGGAACTAATGGAGAATCATTACTTACTGACTTAACTTTACCAATACCATTATTTCAAACAGGAATTGATTATGGGTATTATGATGGTTTTGATGGTAACGTACTACAACAGGATACTGTAACTAATTTTTTATTTGTCCAAACAGGTCAGACATATGAGGTTACGGTTTTTAATACTTCAGATATGTCACAAAAAAAATTATTATCTGAATCTACATATACAATTGATTGGGGGGATGGGTCACCTATACAAACAACATCGTTAATTGCTCCGTTTGGAATTAATCATACTTATTTACAAGTTCCTTACACATATACAATTACTTTATCTCAAACAAACCCTTGGGGTATTACAAACGTTACTAAAACAGTTACTGTACCCTATTCATTGGTCCCAAACCCAAATCCTTATGGTAATGTTACGTTTACACCTGCGGGAGGTTCTTGGGCAAATACACCTGTTTCTTATGATTTTATATTTTGGGGCGATGAAGAAAATACAATTGCTCAACAAGTAAGTTCAAATTTTACAACAGTTCCGTTTTATGTTACCGCACAAACTAAATCACAATTAACTGAATTGGCGTTATATGGACCTCAAAAATATATTGTTAACCAACCGATATTTTCAGGTGTTGGTGCCGGTGCAACTTACGTAGGGGTAATCTTTGGAATTGACCCTAACGGTGAATATACAGGGTATACTGTTAACAATGTTGACTACTATGACTTTAGTAACGGGACAACAATTTTATACGCTCAAAGTAGTGGTATTACATCAGAAATGTTAGTTCAATCCGCAATTACAAAAAATGAATATCTTTTAGGTGTAATTGACCAACCAGAAATTTTCTCAAATGTATTTATTGAAAGAGGAAAAGAATCCGGTAATGAAAGAATCCAAAGATTGGGTGATGTGAATAGTTTAGGTGGATTGATTAAATACGGATATAAATTCTTCAAAATTAAAAAATATTAAAAATGGCAATAGGTTCATACGGTACAATTAGACCATCAGATGTTTCTCCGGCAGACGTTGAAATAATTCTCCATTATACCCCATCAAGGGATTTTACGGAAAATTATACATTAAAGACTTTAGATGCAAATACTCTTTTACGTCCTTATTTTAATAATGATACGACAGGAGGTAACGCAAATGTTGAAATATTAGGTGGACTTTATAATTTAAAATTACCAGCAACTGAATTTAACAAATTAGGGATTTATACATTGTATTTGAGACCTGCTCAGATTAGAACTCAAATTACCGATTGCGGTGTTTTATCCGCATTACCAAATGTTAAAGGGATTATAATTGACGTTACAAATGTCCCAAGTCAATACAGAAACAAATTTGTCACTCAAGGACTTGTTGGATTTAGAGTTGAGTATTTAAATTCAGATGGAACTAAAGTTCCTAATTTCTTTAGATACATCACATCAAGTTTTTACTGTGAACCTGTAACTCAAAATTTGACAACAACACAACAAAAAGTTGTAAGATATAGATATGTGGATAATACTTCTAATTTAGTATTCTGTACGTTGACACCATCATCAGCCCCAACTAACAAACCAAATGCAACTCCATTTATTGGAACACCTGGCCAGAACATTATTATTAGTAATACATTTTTTAATCCTGTAACATTGGATGTTGAGATTGTTGAACACGACGCTTCAACATTAGCATTGGCGTTGTATGGTAACCAAACCAAATCTATGGATGATGGTATCTACACGATTTACGACTCAACTAATAACATTTATAAACAATATAACTTATACGAAATTAGAGACCAATTTAACGAATTACTTTACGAAGTTAGACAAGATAGAGGTGGTAACATTGATTTTAGTAAAAGTTATGACAATATAATTGCTTAATGGCTGTAACTAAGTATACCTATCCAAAACAAACTCCAGCTGGGGCAGGTACCTTTTCAAATAATTTGGTAGGGTTTCAACTTGTACAAGGAGGAGGACTTACGCAAGGCAATTTTGAATTTACAACATCTGTAACTGAAAAATCAAATAGAAATTTTGGAACAGGTGTTTTTTCAAATCCAATATCGTTAGATACGTTAAATGTTAATCTTGCGGAATCAGCATCAATATTTGCTAATACATTTGAAGTATTTCCAAATTTAGATTTACAAGAAGTAACTAATTTTACATTATACGGACCATTAAGTAAAAGACTATCATCTTCAGCTGAACATATTGTAAATTACTTCCCTGGAGGACTTGAGGTTACATATAAGAAACAAGATTTCTCAACAGGATATACTGCTGATAATATTCTCTACGATTCATCCGAGGATATTACAGAATTTGACATCAGTGTTGATATGATTTCAAATCCTTTTGGAATTGATTTTACAACAAACGCAACTAGAAATTTACAGGCTAGAGAAATTAAAGTTTCGGATTTAAGAAATTTAACCGTTGAATATCAAAACTATGTTTTAAATCTTAATGGGAATTTTTATAGTTTAAATAATATTACTCCTACAACATCATTAACTGCAGGAACATTAACTGTATTTGTTAATGGTAATCCTTTTTCGGGTAATATTAATTCAATTGATTATTTAGTTATTAGACCAAATGATGATATTGTTACTCGTGTTTTTACATTAGATTTAGACTATGTTGACAATTTCTTATTGAATAGGTCAACCGTTCCAAATTATACCGCATTATTTACCGTTCCGTTAGAAGCTGATGACGGTAGTTTTTATAACAGTTACGAAAAAGTTACTTGGCCATTATACGGTCAATGGAATTTAGATATTTTAACAGATGCATTTACATTATATCTTGAAAAATTAAGTACTATTGGTGACGAATTTGACAATTATAAAACAAATTTAGTTGCTCGTTTTTTAATTACTGATTCAATTATTGAATTTGATACAAAAGACCAAAAGGTTGACAAGGTATTAAAAATATATGGTAGAAGTTTTGATGAAACTAAAGTTTTCATTGACGCTTTGGCAAATATGAATTCTGTGAATTATAATATTGGTAACGATATACCTTCACAACTCTTAAAAAACCTTGCACAAACGTTAGGGTGGGATACGAATATCTCACCAATTACTAATGAAAATTTTTTAGATTCATTATTTAGTGCAAACCCAACACCTAACTTTGACGGTATAAGTGCAAATCCGACACCTGATGAGTTAAACTACCAATACTATAGAAATTTAATTATAAACTCGGCTTATCTATATAAGTCAAAGGGTACAAGGAAATCAATTGAAAGTTTAATGAGATTGATTGGGGCACCAGAAGCGTTAGTTGAGTTTAATGAAACGGTATATGTTGCTGACCAAAAAATAAACTTTTCACAGTTTAACCAACAATACGAATTAACCGCCGGAGGTTCATATGTTCAACAATCAGTTCAATGGAACCCAAGTGTTACATATTCAATCCAAGGAACGGTTTACACAGCATTTACTGCAACAAGTACAGTAATTCAGACAGACACAGTTAGGGAGGATTACCCAATTGATTCATTTGGATACCCAATGATGCCAACTGAAAGTGAGGATTATTATTTTCAAATAGGTGAAGGATGGTTTGAATCAACACCTAAACATAGAAGTAATGAAATAATTAATACTACTTTAAGTGTGTTTACGGGCCAGAATTTTGATGTTCAAACTCAATTGGCTCCGTTTACTTACGGACAACCTTATTTAGATAGATACCGAACTTTTCCATATTTGGAATTAGGATTTGATTTAACAAGAACAATTGATAATAAAAAGAGTTGGGTTAGTAATGAAACAAATCATAAATACTCAAACGCAGGATTTAATTCAAATTATACAACTGAAGATGATAGATTGGTTGTTAATGTTAAAAACGTTGATTTATATTTAAATCCGGCTCAAGGATTATTATACGATGTATGGTGGGTTTCACAACAATCAAACTATCCAATTCCAAGTACAGGTCTTCCACAATTTTCATCTGCGTCATTAGACTATGGATTTCCTTTGGGACCTTGTAACTATAGTGCGGGAACAAGTGTTAGTGGTTTAACTTATTGTGGGTTTGAATTTGATAAAACTATTATTGACCCAAAACCACAGAAGAAAACATTTTTTGAATTTGCCCAAGACTTTATCTCAAATATGATAAATGTTAGGGATAGACTTTTCATTAGTGATGGTAAGACTGGTGGATACCCAAGATTACAATCAATATTTTGGGAATACCTTCTTTCAGAACAAACTGTCAATATTCCAACCAACCAATTCACTTACGATAAGTTAATTGAATACGTTAATGGATTAGGTGATTATTGGATTAGATTGGTGGAACAAATGGTTCCCGCAACTACAATTTGGAATACAGGTACTAAACTTGAAAACTCGGTATTCCATAGACAAAAATTTGTTTACAGACGACAAAAAGGTTGTGAAATTGTACCAATTGCTTGTGAATCTTGTAAGGCTACGGGACCATTATATTCTTACGATTGTAACTATGAAAAGATAAATTGTTCAATATATCCTTGGTTAAATGGTAATACAACAGTACCATCTTTTGGTGAAGTTTTAAATACAACATTGAATAGTTACCTATCAAGTATTAGTTTAAGTATACTTGATTGTGATATAAATACATTAATTAGTACTTGGTATGTTGATGTAACTGTTAATAGTAATCAACTTATACAATCTCAATTCTATCAAGGATATGGACCAACAGATTTCCCGACTTCGGCGGAATGGTTATCAGCTCTTCAAACATATTTACCACAACTTAATAATTATAACTTGAGTTTTTATATAAATAACTCAACTTTATATATACAAAATATGAATTGTGGACAAGACTTTTTACAAGACACATTCCAATTAAATATGGGAATAAACTTTTCATTAGCGTGTAATTAATGGGTGTAATAGAATATAATATAGCATTAACAGGGGATTGTACTAATTCAGGATTAGGGGCAATGCAATTGAGTATTTCTGGAGGTACTCCTAATTATACCGTGACTTGGTTAACTCCGGCGTATTCTCCTAATATTTTGGCAGCAAGTGGAGTGACCAAAAATAACTTATCTTATGGGTCATATACTTTTTATATCAGCGACCAATCAGTCCCGATAAACACAAGTGAATACATTAATTTCTTTATTTCAACAGGATGTTGTATTTCTATTGAAACTCAAGACACCACTTGTAGTTTGTCAAATGGACAGATTACCGCAACAACAGCCTTTAATTTAGGGAATATTGATATGTACCTTTATAAAGATGAAGTGTATGTGTATAGTGCTTCAAGTTTTAATACAGAAGTAATATTCTCAAATTTATCCGCAGGAACATATCAAATACTTGCAACTGACGTTGGAGGGTGTGGTTGTTCAAGTCAGACTTGTATAATTAGAAATAATTCATCGGCTTTTGATTATGGATTGTTGGTAGTTAGCGCTAGTACTTGTACCTCTAATCTTGGTAAATTAATTGTTACAGGAAATACAGGAATACCTCCATTTATTTACAATTGGTCAAGTAATGTACCAAACGCAAGTTTAACTGCAAGTACTGTTACGGGATTATCTGCAGGAAGTTATAGTGTTATAATCACTGACTCAACAGGATGTCAAGTTACTAAAAGTGCAACTGTTGGGTACGTCCCTAATTTTGGATTAACATATTATACCGCAACACAAGCGTCTTGTCTTTCTGACAATGGTACCGTTACATTTTATTTGTCAGGAGGTACCCCACCGTATTATTACATATTATCAAATGGTGACTCCGCAATAAGTTATAACCAAAGTTACACTTTTAGTGGTTTAGCATCTAATACATATTCAATTCAGGTGGTTGATTTAGCATTGTGTACGTTTACACAACCTTTCCAAATCCCAATGGAAGGAAACTTTAATGTAATTGGAGTTAGTACTACAGGTGTTACTTGTACTTCATATGGTGTGTTGTCAGTTAATTTAATTGGTAACCCTCCATTCACATACAATTTAACTAATAGTTATAGTGAGAGTCAAACAATCATTACTCAAGTAAGTAACTATCAATTTACTAATTTAACTGCTGACACTTATACTTTAATTGTTTCAGACTATCTTGGTACTTGTGAATACACTGATACATATGTTATTAGTGGATTAACTAATTTTAGTATCTCAACTACTTTTACAGGTACTACTTGTATGTCTGATAACGGTGGAATTACGGTCAACGTTAATCCTGATAACTCAACAACATTTACTTACGATTTACAAGGTATTGAAAATTCAGGACCAATTAATAATACCACATATACATTTTCAGGATTAACAACAGGAATATATACATTAACTGTTACTGATGAAAGTGGGTGTACTCAAAGTCAATCAATTACTCTTATCAATGAGTCAATGGTTAATTTTAACCTTTATGCCACAAGTTGTGGGTTAGGTTCACAAGGTACTGTAAGTGCGGTTATTACTGATGGAACCCCACCGTTTACATTTAATTGGACGGGAGATTCAGTTGGATATCAAACAGGTGTTTATTTAACGGGATTAACCTCAGATAGTTATATTTTACAATTAATTGACAGTAATGGATGTGAATTAACAAAGTCAATAACTGTTAGTTGTGGTAATTTAATAACGGCATCTTACCAAGTATTCAATATTTGTGAAAGTGAATTTCTTGAGGTTCCTAACCAAAAAAGAGGATTAACACAAATGTTAAATGAAGGATATCAAGATTTAATTAATGGAGATATATGTCAATTAAATTATGCTAATTTTAATACGGTTATTACTGTTGGTAGTAATGTTTATACAGAAACTTTCTTTACTACCACATCATTGGGTAATGTTCCTACGGATGATTTATGGATAGCATCAATTGAAAATCTATTAGGTTCAGCATATGGTATTGGTAGTGTTAGTATTAATTCAAGTCAAAATATAGTGTTAATATTATCTGATTGTAATCTTTCTTATGATATATTACAAGACCAAAATATTAAAATTGATTTACAAATACAGTACAATATAAGCTGTCAATAAGATTAAATGTGTCTAATTACGTTAAATATTATCACGGGAACCCCACCATATACGGTTGAGGTTTGTGATGTTTTTGGTAGTAATTGTGTCACTGTTGCGTATATTACTGGTTATGTACCACCTGATTTTGATGTTATTGTTCCACCACCATATGATGTTGCACCCATTTTAAAAGTTAGAGTTTATGATGCAAATGGGTGTATACAGGACAGTAATATGACAATGATGAGTCCGACACCGGCAAATTCAAATACACCAACCCCAACTGTTACCCCAAGTATTACTCCGACAAATACTGTAACTCCAACAGTTACTCCAAGTTCTCAATCACCAACACCTACCCCAACACCTACTCAAACCCCCGGTTCACCTACCCCAACACCTACAAAAACTCAAACTCCAACTGTAACTAAAACACCGACTAAAACACCAACTAAAACACCAACAGTTACACCTACTATGACACCATCGTCATCACCATTACCACCAACTAAAGCGTTCTTATTTATTGAGCCTTATAGCGGTTCAAGTAGTATTGGTAGTTGGATGTATTCATCGTTAGGTTCAGGATTCTACGGATTTACAAATGGTACTCAACCAACACAAACACAGGGAACATTTAATGTGGAATTAAATACTTATGTTAATTTCTCAGGATGGACAACCGGACTATTTCCTCCAATTATTAATCAAGACGTTCCACAATCAACAGGCGGATTTGATTCCTATGGTAATCCAATCATTGCTTATAACTTTAAAACAACTATAGTATCCGCAAATACTGTTTCATCAGGAAAAGCTTGGTTTACTTGGATGATACCTACAGGACAAACTAATGGTTTATATCAAACAAAAATTGATTATAGTACATCAAGTCCTATAATATTAACAACTGTACTAACAGAACCTACAATATATTCATACTATTTCACATATACAGGCGATACAATTCCAAAAACAACATATAGGGTATATACGACATACCCGTCAACTAACTTTGAGTTATTGAATATCTCAGACATTTACTTTATGGGAAATACGGTTAGCTGATAATTATATTATATATGTCATCATTTCCGTATAAAAATCCTATCAGCTCAGAGCAATTAAACGGTGTTCAATCAGTCCAAAGAAGTGAAGTTTTTGGGACAAATTTTTCCGTATTATCTGTTGGTGGATATATGGAAGTGTTCAACCTATCCGATTTAATTTATACAATAAATGGATTAGGTCCTATTGAATATAGTGGAAATACAATTCCAATTGATTTTTTAAAAGGTACAGGGGCAGCTTGGTCTCCTGATGTGTTAACTCTTAATTCTGATAATATATCATCAGGTAGAAGACGACTTGGTATGTTAGCATATGTTTATGAAGTTGACCAAGTATATCAATATAGAATAGATAATTATGAATCTTTATGGACCGCAGCAACCGCAAATACAGGTACTGTTGTTATTTCAGATTTTGGAACAACCGTATATAATTCAAGTGTTGCGGGACAAAATTTTATAAACGCTTGGACAGCTTCTACAATAGAAGATGTTAGTGGTGCAACACATATTACTGCGGTGTGGAAAAAGTTTTCATCGGGTTCAAGCTCAGGAGGAACATCAGGTGCGTATCTACCATTAAGTGGAGGTACTGTAACGGGGCCAACTATTTTTCAAAACGGGTTAACTGCTAACACAATATCTGCTACAACATACCAAAATCTACCAACTGATATTCGTACAACTGGAGGGACTTATTCTAACAATACGTTTATGTTTACTAATAATACTGGTGGAACATATTCTGTATTATTTAATACAGTTACAGGATTAACTGTCAACGGTAATTTTACGGTTACAGGTAATACTTTATTACAAGGACTAACCGCTACAACAATATCTGCGACAACCTATAGTAATTTACCAAGTGGTTTATACATTACGGGAACAGGTGTTAACTCAACTGTTAGATGTGGGGTAAATAATACTGCTGCGGGCGATTTTGGGGCTTCTTTGGGAGGTTCGGGTAATACCGCTTCAGGTAAATATTCATTTGTTGGAGGGGGTATATCCAATTCGTCAACATATTCGTATAGTTTAGTTTCAGGTGGACGTAGTAACACTGCAAGTAATGTTTATTCCTTTGTAGGTGGAGGATATTGTAATACCGCAAGTGGTAGCACATCAACTATAAGTGGGGGATATTGTAATATTAATGGAGGAGACTCTTCATTTATTGGGGCAGGTAGATGTAATACTATGTCGGTAAGTGGTGGAATTATTGGAGGAGGTTCAACTAACACTATTAGTAGTAATTATTCAGTTATTGGAGGAGGAACAAATAACACCGTAAGTGGTTATATTTCATTTGTAGGTGGTGGGCAACAAAACACCTCAAGTGGTAGTTACTCAACCGTAGGTGGAGGATGTAATAACACAGCAAGTGGTGGTGGGTCAACTGTAAGTGGGGGATATTTTAATGCTGCAAGTGGTATAACGTCATTCATTGGGGGTGGAAGTTGTAACACCACCACCTTTGGTAAAGGAATAACTAATCAAACTATAAGTGGAGGATATGGTAACACCACAAGTGGTGACGCATCAACAATTGCTGGAGGATGTAAAAATATCGCTGGTGGTAAGTTATCATTCATTGGTGGAGGTAGTGGTAACACCGCAAGTGGAACATATTCATTTATTGGTGGCGGATTTTGTAACACCGCTCCTACTGTAGGAGGTAAAGGAATATCTTATCAAACTATAAGTGGTGGATTATGTAACACCGCAAGTGGGTCATACTCATTTATTGGTGGTGGAAAACAAAATACGTCAAGCGGTAATACATCAACCGTAGGTGGAGGACAACTAAACACCGCAAGTGGTCTTAGGTCATTTATAGGTGGTGGACGTTGTAACACCGCAAGTGGTCAGACTTCAACCGTAAGTGGTGGATTATGTAACACCGCAAGTGGTAATTACTCAACCGTAAGTGGGGGATATTGTAACACCGCAAGTGGTAATACTTCAACAATTAGTGGTGGAGATTGTAATATCGCGGGAGGAGCATGTTCATTTATTGGGTCGGGTCAGTTTAATTCTTCTTGTTCAGTATTTTCATTCGTG
>Ga0181355_1000029_pt1 | contig 46411 bp, 21 predicted proteins | sample Fa13VDMM15DN_FD_130099 | JGI IMG/M metagenome (GOLD analysis project Ga0181355, IMG submission 130099) | Freshwater viral communities from Lake Michigan, USA - Fa13.VD.MM15.D.N | ecosystem: Environmental > Aquatic > Freshwater > Lake | place: USA: Michigan | collected 2013-09-23 | reverse complement strand
TGAGTTCTTGCTTCGTGTTCCAACTAAAGCAAAAGCTAAAAGAGATTTCTTTGAGAAGGCATCGGCGATGGGTGTTTCTAAATTGGGATCTGATAGTCTTATTTCAATTTCAAGGGCAAGTGGATATGTCCCCAACTTCGCTGGTTTATCCAATTCAATAAGCAGAGAAAAAACAATGAGCGGCTTGCCAGCTTCTCAAATCATGGCTCATTTTGATAGTGGCGGAAATCCTGTAGCAGTCACAAACAAAAGAGACGAGCCTAATGGACTAAAAGATGTGCCAAATTTTGCAAAAAAGGCCAAAAAGAAAAAACCCGTTGAGATAGGGGAGGATTCTAAATTAAAGCAATTCGTAGAAAGCTATGTTTTCAACGCCTTAGGAAGCCTCATCCCGTCTGTAGCCTCTGGATTTGCTGATGAGAAAAATGTTGATTTTGTTTCTGGTGTCTCTAAATATGCGCCTTTGGCTCTCGCAGCGTATGGTGCTAGAAGTGCTTTTAAAAAAGCTGGTGGAGGAAAGACTGGCGTGGGGGCTGCCGCGCTAAGCGCCCTCGGCAGTGTTCCGTCTGTCACTTCTGCATATTTCCAAGGCGAAGGTATTTCCAAGCAAGTCCAAGGCGATAAATTACAAAAAGAAATAGACAAATCCGTAAAACAATTTACGTTACTGACTGAAAATCTTAGTGGATTGTCTCAAACTTTGACTAGCTTGGATGAAGCCTATTCAGATCCGAATATCGATCCAAGAATCATAGCTAAATTATTCAAAAAACAACAAGACCAGTTAGAAAAAACCATCAAAGCTAATCCAGCCGCTGCTTCATCTATTCTAGCAGCTGGCACAGCAAAGCAAAAGCAGCAAGCCTTGGCGGATACCCTAGAAGAAGCGGGCAAGCAACAAAATGTTTCAGGTAAAATCTTCGAATATCAGAGCGCTGATCCGAAAAAACAAAATAAAGAAGCTTTCCAAGGACTCATAGATGGCATTATTTCTCAAATCGATACTTCTAAAATAAGCGAAGAAAATCTAAAGAGTGGAGATATAAAAACTATTTTAGCTTCAGCGGGATTAGATAAAAATCCTCAGGCAAAAAGCCTATTCGCTGATCCTAAAGTTGCTGATTATTTTGGGAAGGCCTTGGGCGTCTCGAAGAAGACTTCCGACTTGACGGAGAAACTAATTTCCGATACCAAAGAAATAAGAAAGCCAGTCCAAGCTCTAATCAATTCTAATCAATCAAAAAGGACAATAAGGACAGCCACTTCAGAAGCCTTGTCTTCTGGCTTGGATTCTATCGAGAAGTTCTCTTCGTCATTTGGGGAGAGGGCTAATATATCAGCTGGAAGAGACGTAGGATTAGCTAAGAAACAGATAGCTCTTGATTCTCGATTCCAAATTGGCTCAGCAGTCAAGATTGGCGCCGCGCCAGAGGGAGCTTTCAAAGAGTCTCTAAAAAAAGACATTCAAGGTAAAGCCTTTAGCCCAGAATTATTAGCAACTCTAAACAAAACTCTTCCAGAAAACGCCAGCCCGAAAGACAAAGAGGTATTTGGTGAAATCAAAGGCTTACTAGAAGAGATCCTAAGAGAAGATAAGACCAACACGGAGGTAGCGAATGCCCAAACCTCTGTACAGCTAAAAACTCTAGCCATACAAGAGAGGCTAACTTTTGGTGGGGGAATAAAAACCAGCATAGACGCAGGAGCTAGGGTAGATTCCGCCAAACAGACTTTACGCGGAGCATTGCAATATCAGTTGGGCGGCACTATGGGGTCATCAGCGACTCAGACCGCTGGGCTAACTAATTTTGCTGCAAGTCTAAAAGATAAGTACCCCGGACTATTAGAGGGCTCTAAATCCATCAATGGAATAGAAAAGAAACTAACAGACCTAAAGTTTAATGATCTCAGGAAGTCTTTGCTCAGAGACGCTAGGACGGCGGGATCTATGGGTCAGGGTGGCTTGGCTGGAGACTTGATGAAGGGATTCAACGACATCCCCGGACTAAGAAAAATTGCAAATACCCAAGCTCGCCAAGGCCTTGGACTCGCTCCCAAAGAAGTTGAAGAAAGCATTTCCGAAGCTAGACGGTTTGGCCGCTACAACAGCATCCAACAAGGGCGGGAGTCTGAAGCCGTTGCCAATGCAGAAAAGGGCATGGAACCACAAGTCGGCCCCAAAAACGAAATCTATCAAAAGGCAATCAAAGACCTTCAGGATTCATTGAGTAATGCTTTATCTGGCCTAGGGGAAATAAAGATAAATGGAAACCCTGTAATAAACATATCGGGAAGCGCCTCGGGGTCAGGCGTATTAGGAAATCTATATCAGCAAGGTAAAAGCGCATTGGGCTTAGGCTCTGGAGAAGTGATTCAGGCCAAAGGATTCATACCCAACTTTGCCAGCCCCTTACAGGATGCTGTCAATAGAGAAAAATCCGCCCTATCCAAAAGAGGAATAGACGCTGTTCCTAATTTCGCTAAAATAAATGTAGGGCAAAGTAGAAAACTAATGAATGGCTCCAATCCAATGGGGCTAGCTGTGACTAATAGTATTGATGAGCCGAGGGGCTTGGCTAGTATTGGTTTGGCTTCTGGTGGCTATGTTCCTAATTTTGCGGCTTTCGGCGAGTCAGTCGCCTCTAAAGCGAAATATTCTGCTCATATCGGGAAGTTGTACATTTATGAGCACATTAATGAGGGCTATCGGAAAGTGAATAGAGACGGCTCGCTTGATGCCAAGTTAATTAAGACTAAGCGGCTCCCAAGAGGAGCGCAAGTCATCTCGACAGAGCTTAGCGAATCGGGCGGGAAAGGATCCGTGCTTGGGCTCAAAGACCCTCGTTTATCAAAACTCGATGAATTAAAGCTTCCGGGATTTGCTAGATCGCGGCCCATAGGTAAAATTATGGCTAGATTAGAAAAGCAGGGTAAGCTTACTCCAACAGCATTACTATCTGAAATCAACAGAATTTCGGGGGGTGAAGAATCTGTTTTGAAAACATCGTTCGGATATAATAGTGACGCAAGCCGTGGAGTTTACGGCGTGAAAGACCCGTTGTCGCTTAAGGACCTTCGATCTGCCATTGGCAAATATAAAAGAGGCACTGGAACAGGATTATTTATCCAAACAAAGCTTCCGCTTCATTATGGGGAATTGAGAGCCCACGTCGTCGTAGACGATAAAGGACGCGTCAAACTAATAAAAGGTGGGACAGTCCTAAAAACAACCGGTCTTGATCCAGCCTCTAAGGCTTCGGTAAAAGCTTTTGTAGACGCTGGGCTCTCCGAATCTGAGGCGTCTAAAGCAGCTTTGTCTTTCAAGCGAAATGGGGAAGCCTCAGCTATACGCGCTATAAGAGCTGCGGTCAAAATGAAAGGGATAAGAAATGCCGCTTTCGGCGTTGATGTTGGGGCAACGACACTAGAAGCCGCTGCAAAGGCTGGAATTGATACAAAAGAATTCTACTCTGGTGGACGCGGAAGAGTGGGGACCGTTATCCTAGAAGTTAATCCAAGCAATAAGGCTGGTTCGTCAGGATACATAAGAGGAGAATCATCAGAAGCTCTAGTTAAAAATATTTTTGGACAAAAATCTACCGCGTCTAAACCTCCTATCGTTGAACTTCCCGCCGGGTTCAGGGCAAGGCCATTAGATTCTTATAGCCAAATTAAAAGCTCCGCTAGCAAATCAGCGTCTACCGCTTCGAGTCTATTTGGCAAGGTAAGTGGGGCGACTAAGGCAGGATTATCTAGCGTAGCCAGCGTCATCCCAAGCTCCGCCAGTAAACTTGGGGGTATGGGACTCCAAGGGCTAGGAGTCGTAGGTGAAGGTCTGCAAGCTTATGGAGACGCAGAGAAAGGCGACTTATTTGGAGCCTTGGCTCATGGGGCCGCTTCTGCGACTTTCGGATTAGGAGCACTAGGCAATAAGATGGCGCGTAAAATGACTGGCCCTGCCGTGTCTGCTCTTTCTGGCTACAACCTAGTCAGAGACGTACTTAAAGCAAAAAATAATTCAATAGCGTCAGAGTGGTCAGACATACCATTCGGCTCAAAAGACCAGACAGGCGGGCGGTTTTCAGGGGCGGTAGAGTCGGGCCTTAATCTTCTAGCTGGGGGCAGAGCCGGGATGGTTGTGGAAGCTGGCAAAATTGGATATAGAACTGGAAATGTAATAGAAAATAAATTAAGAATTGGAGAAAGAATGGTCAATGAAGCTGGCATGAACCTGCAAGCGAGCAGAGAGAGAGCCCCACTAGAAGCCCTTTTAGACGCCAAGAAGCGAAGGGTGTCTAGAATGAAACTAGAAGCGGATTACCAATCATTTTTTGACAAACTACATGCCCCTAAAAAGATGGAAGAGGCAACTTCTCCAGTGATTGATTTAGAAAAAATAAAAAAATTAAATCAAGGCAACCGTATAGCAGCTCTTAGAAAACAGTCTGCCGACGACTCCATTTTCTTAAGCTTTCACGCCGAGAAGGGCGACCGTGAAGAAGCGATGAGAAGAGGAGTCCCATTGGAGAAAGTCATCAAGGAAAGAGAGGACAGCAAAGGATACACAAACGAATCAAAGGGCTTCATTCCCAACTTCTCCTTCGCTAAAGAAAAAATGAACATAATGTCCAGCCCGGATTACGCTGGCCACAGGAACGCCGTGCCTAATTACTCTAAGTATTATAGCAACGTGATCAAGAATAGCGCCGAAATAGAAGTGCCAGCCTCCGAGGTCTATAACCGGATGGGGCTATTTGGAGCCAAGCCTAAAAACTCTTCGGAGCAATACGCTATCCTAAACCCGGCCCAGCAGAAGTCTCTGGGTTATGCCCAAGGCTTTGTGCCCAATTTCGCGGGCAACGATTTCATGGAGAAGCTATCGACAAGCATCAAAGAAGCTATCTCTAGTTCATTCGCGGGCGGGATGCCTCAAGGCAACTCAAGTTCTAACGTTGTCCACATCAACGATAATAGCTCTTACCACGGAGCATCTCAAGTTGGCTCAATCAAGAAGTTCCTCATGGATCAATTTCCGAAAGAATTAGGAAAATATGGTCCGGACTTCCTAGCATCTTAATATGGCTTTTACATCAGAGACAATTCTCAAATTTGGATCTACAGGAATATCTTTTGCTGTGATATCTCTATTGGATTATTCTTTAGAGAATCAAAAGGCGGGCTCCTTGACTTATAGAAGAAAAGAGACGTTCAGTCTGCAAGGTTACTTCTCGAACCGCGAATCTAGTGTTCCAATTTCTGAGCATTTTAGGCAAGTTAAATTACTGGTTGAGAATGGTGTCGATTTTGTGGACTTGCAACTGAATGAAAAGTCTTATGGCAAAGCTAGATTTTTAGGATTTGATTTTCCAACTTCGGTAGCCTTTGATCAAAACGCGGTAAGATTCAGCAAGCTAGTAATAAAGTTAGAAGTGCTAAAAGACGACTCTTCGGGAACTTTCGCGAATGCAAATTTGCCTAGCGCAGTTTCTGGGCTGACTACCTTATGGTATAAGCTCAAAGATTTTACTGAGAATTTTTCATTTAAACTTCAGGAAGACGGGTCATTTTTGGCTTCTCATAATTTGTCTTTTGGATTTGATAATATAGACAAGGTTTCGGCTACTAGCGTGGTTTCTTCTGCAAACCAGATTGCGAACGTCTTTTTCGTTCAAGGGCTGGACGCTTTATCTTCAATAAGATATTTATATAGCCAGACTAGCTTTCAAGTTTCTTCTTCTGATTACGGCTCTTCCATAGTGGAGCAGTCTGCTGACTTGATCAACTACGCGTTCTCTTACTCGAAGAACTATACTGTATTCTCAGACAATGACACTAATACTTCCCAAACTGTAACCACAGAATTATCCTACAGAGAAGATGGAACTATAGAAGTCATAGAAAAGGGAAGAGTCAAAGGCAAGGGCTCTGGGATGACTTCCGCAAGACAATTAGCTTTGGCAAGATTAGAAACCAACTTAACCAACGCTTATTCAAATTGTGATCATTATTTTCAGGCTTACTTTTCTACTTACTATGGGCAGTTCGCTAAGGCTTTGCCAAAGATAAGCGGTAGTGAAACTCTACAGTCGAGCCCGATTTCAATCACCAAAGACTTGACTGGCGTAGAAAATGAAGTTGGGTATGAAATTAGGTTCACTACTAATAGAGTCTATTCTAGCCCCACAAGAATCCACGAATACAAAGTAAACCTAAATAGAGGACAAGATGGAATAGTTACCAGTGAAATCCAAGGGACCGTAAAATACTATACTAATAAAAACAAATCTTTCAATAAGGTCTCTGATTTAAAAACAAATGTGATAGATACCGATCTTGGTGATTTGGTTTTGCTTTCTGCTTATTATTATCCATTAGCCTTTGGGGATGGCGCTCGCACTAACTCTTACCTTGGGATAAGAACAGCTACCTCAGTAAACTATCAAAAATTTGGAACAGAAGCCTCTTATACTAAAAGCTACTCAAATTCTAAAACTATATTATCTAACTCTACTCTATTAGTTAGTTCCTTTTCCGCCAATGAGAACACTGAAATACCAGTGAACAGATTCTCGACTTTTAAAATTCCTAATTATAAAGAAATCATATACCAAACGAGGCAACTCTCAGAGGGCACCAGAAACATCTCCATAGAAATGAAGCTAAACAGAGAAGTCTTGTTCGCCGGGTCGAGTTCCGGCGTCAACAACTCTCACTCAGCAGTATTCGTGAAGATAAGAGGCATGTTCTCTACTGATATGCTAGACAAGAACTCTGGATACCTGTTCGGCGGTGTGTCGCCGATAGCTTTGAATGTTTTCGCTAAGATATTCAATGAGAACTTATCTTTCAAAGTGGGCGAATTGACTTATTTCTTGGAGGACTTGAAGTTTTCTTTCGATAATAATTATTTACTGAAAGCAGATTTGACTTACAAATTCCTAGCAGAGAAGGAAAAGCTGTCATAATATGTCCGACGCCATAGTAACATACGATAATAAAACCGTGCCGCCTAGTGGATACGGGCCGACTCCATACGTGTCTCTAGGAAAAGATGTGTTGGTTTATGGCGATAGGTGGGGTCTCGTAGACAAAATAACATTAAATGGCCAAATTACTGGATCAGATTTTGACGCCGTATACACCGCCCAGACTGGCCTTGTTGATGTCTTCTCTTCTTCTTACAAGACTCTGAGTATCTTGGAAAGCCCCGATGGCACCAATTCTTATGGGAATGTTTTTAATTTTAACACTTGCTCTGTGCAGGGCATCTCTTTCGAAAACAACGGCTACAATAAAGTAGTAGGGTATACTGTAGAAATGCTGTCTTATCCGTCTGGGTTAACTGGATATTTTTCTGGAACATTCGGGGTAATAGACCCAAAAGATGACATAAGAATGGCTAAAAGCGAAGATGGAACAGTCAGCGTAACGAGAAGCATACAAGCAAAGGCCTTCGTGACCACGACTATCGACGACGCCTTGAATAACGCTAAGAATTTCGTATGGGGCAGGACAGGGATTGCTAATGTCCTTGCCATGGCGCAGATTTCTGGGTTTGAAAATCCTACTAGTTTCACTCCGGTCTTGGTGGCTCAGTCTGAGAATTTAGATCGTTTGAATTTAACTTATTCGATAGACCAAGACTATAGATTCAAATTGATAACTGGAGATATAGAAGCAAAGAATAACTATTCGTTCAATAATTATTACTTGACCTCTTACTCTACTAACCTTGTCTCTGGCGCGGGCGACCCATTTGTCACCGCTTCAATTCAGGGAGATATTAAAGCTGGAATAACAGGAGCCTCTGGAGACGTTTTGATTTCTGGCCTGCTCAATCAACTATCTGGGTTGAATCCTTATATTGTGATATCTGGTAAATATGGCACACCAAATAACTTAACTTTTTGCAAAGATCCGATTCAATTCTCAGTCAACCAAGATCTAAAAGCCCGAAAGATATCCTTCTCTGCGAGCTATGACAATTTAGAATTCTACAATTCAGTAGACAATAAATCCACCCTGAACGGCTGCTACTTAGACGCCTCTGTCTCTCAAAATACAGATGAGTTAACTAAAATAACAACCATCAAAGTAAACGGAGAAATCAAATGCCGAGGCTCAAATATCAATAGATACATTAATTCCTTAGCTTACGCTTCTGGTGTATGCACGGCTGGTACACATGCGACTTACCCAAGAATTTACGACTTTGCGAACGACTATTACACGGACTATTTCGGTGGTGGATATATTTTTGGATTGAATCAGACGCCGAATGAACTGGTCATTGATGCCGACCCGAACTTAGGAACTGTTTCTCTTTCGGCGACTTTTGATAATAAAGATAGATTCCAGTCGTTGGGCGGTTCTGATTATTCTATTTCTTATAGTCCTTATAATACTGTTTATGGATACGCTTCTTCTTGCAATGACTCTATCAAGCACTTGGCTGTAGACATAAATATCAAAAAGAGAGAAAAAGCATCCATAGATTTAACTGTCGTAGATAAATCGAAAAGCGAATTACAATTAGCCCAAGCCAAGGACATAATAATTAATGGTTTCGAAGATTCCTTTGTGACGCCTATCGCGGTATTAAACAGCAAGCAAGAAGAAAGCTCAAGCATGGGTATTCAGAACTCTAGCGCCACAAACTCTTTGACCTCTGACAAATACAATGCTACTATCCAAGCCTCTAAGAGTTATTCTTTTGAGCTTATCCCATCTATCTTCGCCAATAGAAGAGTAATCAAATCGGCAGGAAATACCGGAAATATATGAATGAAATAGTAAAATCTGGATTCTTAGACCAAATCTTCTTGCCTCGACAATCTGTTTTGATAGATTATGATTTCAGAGCGCCGTCATTCACTGGCTTAACAGATACCTCTGGCAACGCTGGGTATTTATTTTTCAATAACGAGACTGGGGTCGCCTATCAATACTCTGGTTCTAAAATTTACGCCACCGGGAATCCAGCTATCAGCTATTCAGAGTCTGGGGCCATTTCGGCTTCTTTAGTTAGTGGTAATTTCAATGGTAAAAATAAATACCAAATACTCGGACAAGTGAATTCTTCTGATTGGACTTTCTTTGTTGCTTTCGGAAATAGGGCTTCTGGGAATTTAGATTCTAGTCAGATAATCTTCTCTTCTAAGGGTTCCGACTCTTCCCCTTCTGGCTTTGCCTTGGGTATAAACGCTTGCAACAGGGTGTTCTGCGAACACAATACCCCGTCCAGCGGCAAAAGAATATACACCCTAGATGAAGAGATAGACAACAAAAATGTAATTTCCCTATCTAAGATAGACTCTTCCCTGACTCTAGGCTTTCATCAATTTGAAGACCTGAACAAAATATCAGTAGAAAAACAATTCCCTCTTGTAGATTTTTCGCCTTCTGACGTTTTCTACCTTGGCGGTCTGGGCTCCTCTGGATCTAAGTATAGTAATTTTAGTGGAGTCATAGACCAGTTCATGTATATAGACAGAGGGTTAGCTTTCCCAGAGAGAAATACTTTTTCTCAAGCCTTCTTCTGCTCTGGGTACGCCACTGGATATTACTATACTGAGACTTCTTATTTCAATGCGGTGACCGGGGTGCAATACGTGGACGTTGCCGTATCCACCGGGATAACTGGATACTCGGAGGTTCTTGTGGGCACTCGGCAAGTGAATGGGGGAACGGTTAATATCTACTCCTACTCTGGGATAACTGGAGTAATTTACGACTCGAAAGCGGTAGAAATGACGGGATCTGTCTCTGGGCAAAGTGACTTATTGATATACGCTAGCCCAAGCGGGCTGATAAATTATGGCTATGTTGCTCCATTTGCAAGTTCTAAGGTGCTTTTATTCAGCAACTTTGATTCATCGTACAAGGAAGTCTATTCATTCTCTGGCAAAAATTCAAATGATGTCAATTTGGCTCCGGTGTTCTCCAATACTAATCTCAGGTATTCTGTTTTAGCGACTGGCTCAGGAGAGAACCTCAATTTATATATCAATGGATTAGCCCAACCTTATGTATCCGACTTCTCTTCGGCTATGAGTGGGGATTTCATTATTTCGGGCACTTATGTTGACTCTCAGGGATTCTTTGATTCTGTTGATTCGGCTATCTATGATATAGTCTCTGGTTCAAGTTCTATAACTGGTATATCCGCAGCAGACGTGACGACGGGCACGAAGTCTATAGCCTCGTCCTACGTCGCCGGAAGAGATCTCTACTTGAATGGCTCTAAACTTATCTCTGGATTAAATTACTCTGGAGTAGGTGCGAATGTCGTCATTCAGACTTCTGATTTAATAGATGGAGATTTGCTTCTCCTACCTGTCAATAACCAAAATCTAATCAGGTACACTGGCCTCAACGACAATAACTTCGATACGAGTGTCAAACTAATGGATGAGCAAGTCTGGGTCAATGGATTAAGACAGATGAGATACGTAGATTACGAAAAGCTTCCTGACCAGACCCTTAAATACACTACTTTTTCATTGGAACCCCTGCCTGATATAGTTTATAATAATGATACTGGTTACTTCAACATCGTTTAGTGTAATCTAATTTAAGGCATATGGGAGAAGTCAAAAAAAACAGCGCGATAGTCATAAAAAGAAGCATCGGCGGGAAAACGGACAACCTAGGGAATGGATTATTCAATGGATATGTTTATAGCATGTCTCTAGATGTCGGTTTTAATGGCGAAGCTACTTCTTTGACTTTGAATCTGGCCTTGAATAAAACCCTGAATCAAGTAGCCACAAGAAGCAGCGTCATCGCGGATAGAAAAAAAGACGTAGCGAAAGTCAAGGCTCTCATGGCCAGCAAGAAGTCCGTCTCCCCCGGCTCTATCAATAACTCTGGAAACACGGGCAATGTGGGTACTCCGAGCAAAATAGCTGCAATTGTAGATAAGGACTTCCAGATAGACGAAAGATTCATGGGAGTAGAGTGCTCCTACAACATCCAGATAATAGACACTGAAACTAACGTCTCCTCATATAATCTCCAAAATTTTAAGATAGTAAGCTTCTCGATAAATAAAACGAACGACCAAAAGGTTCTGACTATAGTCCTAAAGGATAATTCTTTTGTCTTGAGTAAAATCTATGTTGGCATTTTGGGTCAACAAGTTGCAATGGATACTAGGTCAGTGCAGGACGCTCGCATTTCTGGAGTAAAAATTAATTGTGCCCCAAACAACCAAAACTTTGGTGGTCTGGTTACTTTGAATAATTTGTTGCAGCCTTTGCATTTCGCCAGCTCCTTTTTAATGAATGAGATGATTAAACAAGGAAGAATAGACACCCAGACGATGAACGCGGAGTCGGGAAATGCGGATGAAGCAAATTACGTAGTAATCAGCTCTAAAGATTCAAATAAAACAATATTCAATGGATATGGAGCAGCAATAATAATTGGAGAAGAGCAATTCAAAGACGCCCCATGCGCTTCCTCAGAGGTCGATTATTCCTTCGACACGCTATTGAAGGCCATGAAGAAGCTAGGTATCACCATAGCTAAAGACGCCGCCAATCAAGATTCTCTAGTCGATAAGTCTAAGTCTAGAGTCAGGAGAAGCTACTACGGAAATCTTAAAGAAGTATTGAATCAATGGTGCGACGACTACGCATACACTTATGTAGTAGACTTCACTACCGAGTCTAACGAGATTTTCACTATCAAGGGTATAGATTTATCCAATCCTTTAACAAAAGAAACAGTCCTAAAGACCAAGCTAGACTTTGAAACCTTAGAGTCCGCTTCGTCTAATTTTGTAATAAAGTCTCAGGATTTCTCTTACGACATGAATCAGAAGCATTTAAAGGTCTTTTCTTCTTATTATACTAAAGACTCTAGGGATAAAAGTGTTAGTTTAGAGACTAATTTAGGAACGGTTTCTTTAAAGTGTATAGATCTTACGGACATATTTCCTCAGTTATTCGCGAATACGAGTCGGTCCGGAAAAGATTTTGCGGGAACCGGAAGAACATACGAGCAAGTTGTGATCTCTTCCGTCTTGGGTCTATATGATTCAAAGTTGAGGGAAATATACAACTATTCGATTGGAGCGTATCAAGCTCTAGGATTCGTTCCGCTAGGGAATGCCCCGTTGAACATTAATGGGGGAGTAATTGAAGGCCAAAACGATTTAGTTTTCAGCGAGGCGATAAACCAAGTCCTAGACCACCAGCAAGAGTTGTTTTTTGATAGTCTTGGCGACCCAACAATGGAAGTAAGAATGGGGTTCTTTAACTCTGACTTAGCCAATAAAGTATTAGAGATTGAAAATTACATAGCTAACTTTATCGGTAGGCATTATTCGACAAATGAGATTGATTACGCTGACGGATCCTCTGCTAATGCTAATTTTTCAGTAGACTACCAAGTCAATACTGTCCCAGCCACCCAAAAGGTCTTGGTTGGGGAGTTGTATAATCTGCCAATTTTTCAACAGGGAAGATTGTTGATAAATTCCATCCAATCCATTTTCCAAGGGACAGATAAATACTACAGCGCATTCCGAGAACTGCACGCCCTGAAAGTCCAAGCAGACACCATCTGCAAACAAGCGAATGCGTCTTATCAAAAATATATTTCAGACGCCAATACTCTCAAAAAATATCGTTTCTATCACGAACGGACCTCTGCTACATATGGGGCCTACAAAGATTTCATAGACGACCTAAAGATTTTAAGATATTCAATTGGAAATCTAAACGAAGTGTTCGATGTAGACTTGTCGAACGCATACGCCCCAACCTTCAAGGAGCTTTCTCCAGTGTCTATCGGGGCTCTGCAAGCTGTGTTGCCGATAGATGTGACAAATCTTCCATTACCTAATTACAAGTTTGGTTTATTGATGGCTTTCAATCCAAGCAATCAAATCTTCTCATTCGGCAACAATGGCAGTCTAGTTTCTAATACTGTGAACCCGATAGAGCTAGAGAGTTCCATCATTAGAAAATGCGGAATCATAGCCTCTTCTATCAGCACCGGAAATGAAAGGGCAAAAAACTTAACAAAAAACTCTTGCAGCAAGACAATCTATTATTCTACTTGTATTTTACCTTCCGAAACTGATAAGTTAGTTAGCGACAATTCTGCCAAGCTTAATTTTGAGTCTGGCCCCGACCCTTGGAGTTGTCTCTCGCTTTCTATAAATAGGTATAACTTATGGAGCGCGGACTCAAACCAGCATCAGCAGGCTTATCTAAACTCTATAATTCAATCCAATATCACAAAAACTTTGATAGTAGGCCAAAACTACATATCCCTAGAGCCTACCCTGTTGAGTCAGGTCAACGTCCAGACCATCAGACTTAAAGATAAGATACCCTACAATCAATACGTGACTCAGTATGCGACCATTTCTGAGCCGATTGTTTTGCCGTCTCAAGCCTCTTTCAACATCAAGCTGACTTCTAATTTAAATACTAGTATCTATCTTCCATACTTGAATTTGGTATTGGGCGGGCTAGAGGATCGCCAAGACTTACAAAGCATCTTGGATAACGACGCTTTTTCGGTGGATGTGACTTCTAATAATATTACGCCGAATCTAAGAGAGCTTTTCATCGACCAGACGGTCGGCCAAGTTGCGTCCGCTGGCGTCTTTATAGGGCAACCAAATAATGATGACCCCGTAGTGATCGACTATAAAGGATACGTGGACAATAATCCCAGCTATGAATTCAAGACGTTCTCTCAATATCATGCCGCCCTAAAAGATTACTATCAAAATAAGTCTATATCTTTGTTGGAGCCGAATGTAAAGTATTCTGCTGAAATTTTCTGTAGCAAGATCACTCCAAGCATGAAGGATTTGTTCTCCCCCCTGAATGGATTGAGGAAATTAAATATCAATTTGAGCGAAAATGGACTGAGCATCTCTTTTGATTACGAGAGTCTCCCCGCTAACCCGCTTAAGCTGGAGACTTTAATAACCAAGTCTAGGCCGAACATCAAGCTGCAAAACACGAACTTCTTTAAATGACATTCTCTGGAAATAGCTATAGAAGCGTGGTGAATCAAAATAAATTCTCTGCGGACCTTTCTCTTTCTGTCAATTGCTGCACCGGCACGTCGGAGATAGGATTCAGTGGGCAGGGGAAGACTTTCAAGTTTTCATTGGTAAGCGGGAAAGTGATTGACCCAGAGGGGCGGCTTTGCTCTTCTTATTTGCCTAACACCCAATTCAGCATCTACGCAAATTTTTCTGGTCAGAGTTACAGCTACGCAGTAAACGATAGCTACGTTACATACTCTGGGTTCAAGCAAGATTTCTATGCCGAAAAGTTCTACGTCAACAATACTGGCAATGTATTAGACGCTAACATCATCTTAAACACCAATAAGCCAAGTTTGTCTTTCTCCGCCCCTGCGACATTCATCACTGGTCAGAGTATCACTGGTTATTTGACTTCCAGTTTCGCTAGCGGGGTAAAGGTTTTTAGTGGCTATTTTGAAAATGGGTCTTCATTCAAATTTTCGTCCTCCCCAAGTGGGCTGGTCTCCGCTTCGAACAGCGGTCAGTTTTTAATAAACCAAACCTATCCAAGACTAGGGTATTTTTCGTCTGACTTTTATCTTGATACTTCGGCTGGAAGATATCAGCAGAATTTTACTTCTTCTGGACTAGCTTATCCTTATTTAAATTACGCTTTTTCATTTGTGGACGGCTCGGATTATTTAAGCAACGTTTCGAATGTTCAATTAAATTCTGGGATAACTAAATTTGGCTCCACGGTTTTAAACTATGGTTATTTTACCAACTACCAGAACTTGGCCCCCGCTTCTCTGCCTCTTTACGTCTCTTTGGAATATGTCTCTGGCCGCACGGGGCAGTATGGTTTAGTGACTGACGTTTCCGTGGGCAGCGGCGGAAATGGATACACCGCTCCGCCATACATCTTGTTTAGCGGAGGAGGGGGGTCTCTGGCTAGCGGGGTGGCAATTTTAGGAACTTCTAGTTCTGACTATGATAAAGTGGTTTCGGTTGACATGACTTCTTATGGGTCTGGTTACACCTCAGCGCCGACGGTTATATTCTCCGGAGGGACAGGCGTCATAAACAACAACAATCCTTCTTTGGCGTCTGGTTCTGCATCTATAGTATCGTATGCCAAGAGTTTTTCTGGATGTTTTGACGTTTCTACTGGCATCGGCATTTCTTTCGTGGATTTTGCGACCAACAACCAGATATCTGGAAACAAATACTACGGGTCTTCTAATCTTCTAGATAACTCTCTGGTGGGCTTATCTATCAATTATAATACTACTTTTGATAATGATCCATTGTATGCCTTGCTGACTGTGAGCGGGATAGCTGGCAACGTTATCCAAAGAAACATAACAGGAATAAAATGAGCGCCACTAGTTCTCTTAATACAAGCAGTCTAACGACGAGCTTTATATATTTGTACGTAGCTTCTTGGAACCAAGACCAATTAGCCACCTCAAACAACATAGAAATCAATAAAAATCTAAAAAGCCTTATTGAGCAGCAGTTAGGCACTGGCACCGCAAGCTTGTTTGGCTCAAATTTCATAAACTACAAAGAAGGATATCTACTGTGCGTGAATACTTCTTCTATCTTGAATAAGTTTTTCTCGGGTACCGGAACAAATAATGTGGCTTTCCAAGGCATTTCTGGTTCTTTGAGGTTTACCGCCGTAAAGATGCCCGCTGAATTTGTTGGGGCCAGTAAATCTAATTTATCATCGACTTATCAATATGGAGAGAAGTTAAAAGTAGGGTTCTCATTAGAGGTCGTTCCAATCACGGATAAGGTTCAGAGCCAACGCAATGATGCGGCCACATCTAAGACTAGCCAAATTTTAGTCTACAGAGATATGAATATGAGGGGCCGGTCCAAATCTGGCGGAGGAACAACCTCGGCTGGTGTAGGAGTCTGGAGTTAAAATGTTAAATTTCCCAAAAGCTAGAAAAGTAAACATAGGGAGCAAAACAAGCCACTATCATCACAATTCTTTAGCGGAAGCCTTCAACAAGAAAATCTTGTCTGGCTTGGGAGATTCGGCTTGGAGAATATTCTACTACGCTTACTCAACGTTCAGGGGGCTCAGAAATCCTCAAGACACCAACTTCCCAGCTCAAGACGAGTGGTTTAAGTTCTACGCTCATTTAGAGTCCAAGATGTCTTATGGCAATTTCGGATGGCCGCAAGCTCCCGCTGGGGAGGCGGAGGGCGCAAACGTGGCTAACCCATTCATGGCTTGGATATTCGGAAATAATTCCAAAGTAAACCAAAGTAATGGCTCCCCAGACGACTCTAACAACAGAATCCATGGCTATTGGTCGGAACCTGTCAGATTGGGCGGCTTGGAAATCAACCGTCCAGTGTTCTTGCCGACGAAAATAAGTGGAGACCCGAATTTAGGTGCCGTTTGGTATGACTCAGAATATCAAAGAGGCTGCTGCGCTTTTATAGAGGGTTACAAGTATTTACCTAGAGGGGCGTCTTCCATAAGGACTAAAGAGCTGCAATTATTATCTTTGGGCATAAGCGCCGCTGCTAGAAAGCATCTAGATTTTGTGATGGAGACGGTTTCCATGGGGAGATACGCTCCGAGCTTCGTTCCAGACCAGAGCGGCAAGGGCGGCATATTCAGGAAAAAGAACGCAGCCAAGGACCAGATAGAGCAGGCTCTTTTTTATTATCTTAGTTACTTTAGGGGCACTGAAGACCAAAGGGCCGGGCACAACATGAAGGACAAGAACGTCAAAAGCGATGGCTTCGACTTCGAGACTTTCTTTTCTAGGCAATTTTTATTGGCCCCTAATTATGCAGAGCCTAAATATGAATTAACTAACAATGATTTCAACAGCCCCAAGAAAGACCTCTACGGCAACAACAAGGTAAAATACGACGGCTCCGGATATCCAGAGCTTAATCCTACCTCTCCGTCTTTCTACTGGACTTATCCGTTGGCTAAAAGTGATTCAGAAAACGTAATAAGAACAGCCAAAAATGACACCTTCTTATTCCAAGGGGTGAGCAGGATAAAGCAATTCGACACAAATCCAAATCCCGGCTCAAGCAAGAATAGGTTTTGTTTGTCTGCTATCTTTATACAAAGTTCTGATATAGCTTCTTTTAGTGTCGCTTCCTCTTCCTCTTTATTGAGCGGCCTATACATAGACGTCTATGTTGATGGCAAGCTATATGAAGTAATTCCCATAAACAACAATACAGACAAGTACATTGTAAACCATAGGACCGGGGCAGAAAATGCAACACTAGTAGGCTCAAGCAAACAATATGCAATCTATCAGTTCAATAAAATACACTATTTTACCTACCCAGTAAAAGGAAAAGTCTCATTCAGAGTAAGGGGCTCTAAAAATGTTCCGAACGCAAGCTCGGGCAACTTCGGAGATTTATCTTTAGGCAGGAAGGTTCCGGTAAATACAAGTGGATATAAGATAGATAACTTCTCTCTATTCATCAAAATGGCTCACGTACTAGAGATGAAGCCAAACTCCGCAGATGCCTACGTGATGATGCGGGTCGCTACGACAGAGGGCCAAGGGTCAGACGCTGGGCAAATGGACCCGGTAGGGCACTTTAATTTTACTTCTTGCAAAGAGGTCTTTAAAAACTACAGCCAATATGGAGTGGCCTACAATTTAACAAGAAATACTCTTTATCAGAATGATATTTACGTTAGCGCAAATCCAGTCTATGAATCTACTAGAAAATTCATAAATGAAAACGTAAAAATGGCAGATAGAGTCTCTCTTGTGGATTACGAGATAGACTCTCAGGGGAAATCTGTTTTGTACTTCTCTCGATACGCTATGGGCATGAAGAACACTGGTGTCGATATCTTCAGGGGAATCGGCCCATCAATTGACCAAGTCGGAAATAGAAGCACCGTTGGGACGACTATAGAGAAATTCATTCCCATAATCAAGGGCAAAAAATACATAGTATTGGACAATGGGGATAAGTCTGGGCATTTAAAATACAGGACTGGTCCGGCTACGTATAAGAAATTATCTCATGGCTCGATATTCACTGGCGGAGATTACCATTATGTTTCTTTCTACTCCACTGGAAATATAGCAGTCTACGAATTGGAGGGCATAACATCTAGAGCTTTGATTAGCAATGATCCTAAGACTGATATTTTCGTAGATGGAGAAGAGCAGATGGCTCCGGGCAACATAAGTAATGAATGGAGTATGTTTATGAGTTATAATTTGTACCATTGGTCAAATAGCTCTGCTTGGAAGCCTTCGAACTATGGTGACATAATGGGAGCGCTGAATGCCAGATGCCTCACTTCTAGTAGCGTTTTGCAACCGTCCGCTTCGTCATCTAAGAATGTAAAAAGTGCTTTGGCTAACGTTTCCTCTAATCTCAATGATTTGCCGCTGCTGGTGGAGGCCCCTTCTGGATACACCTACGTCGAAACTGCGAATACAGATTTGAGCAAGTCTGGAGACCAAACCAACAAAGATTTACCCACTGGTTTCGCAGCTAGCTGCCCCATATATAAAGCCCCGTACTACGTAGAGTCTGTAGCCAGAGCTAATCCTTATGACCCTAGATCAGATGTCGTTAAGGTCACTTTAAATGCTAGAATAACTAATTTAACATACAATACTAGCTTGTCCGGCAAGCTAACTGAAAATGTAGCAGCTTATGCAGACTTTATCGCTAAAGAGGGCTCTGTTCGAACCGACGAAACAGCAGCTATAGAATATCTACTAAGCCTGATAACTGGCAAAGAATGCAATAGAAATGTAATAGGAGACGTGGCTTTAGACAACGATGGATTTTGGGGCGGGCAAAGACCTTTTGGATGTTGCTATCCTAGGTTCTATTTTGTGAAGCTGGTGCCATATGTTTCTACTAATTCAGTGATGTATTCGGATCATTATAAGCAGATAGAGTATTACTTAAGGGCCATGAGTAATGGATTTGTAAATAGAGGCTCTGAGATGCCTTTATCAGACGTGGAGACTATTATAAATGAAGATTTGACGTCCTTAAGTGTCAAGGGCGGCTACGACTCCGCTGTCGGGGATTATTTATTTGAAGACTTAATGAGGAGATCTTATGATATTTCTAGTAGTTCTTATAGACCAATAGCCCCGAACTCTATTACTAGGCAATAACATGAGCGCTCAAGACCAAAACAAAGCATTCCTAACTGGAGCCCTCGATAATCAAAATATTGACTTCTCTAATAGCACTTACGGCTTGTGGATTTCTAAATTCGATAGCTTGGCAATCTATCCAGAATATCAAGGATACACCCCGCCAGAGCCCGTATTTGAAGACGTTTTAGCTTTAGACTTCGCAGTTACTGGAAAAAAATTCTCGTTTCTAAACATGGATGGAAAGTCTCCCGATGTCCGATTCATCGTGACTTCTGGCGTAAAAGGGGCCAATGGATACGAGGTCTTAGAGCCAGCCGCTGACATAACCAATTCTTTCGTCTCTGGAGACAAGCCCAGAGCTATTTTGCCAGACATGGATTTTGCTGGCAAGCTTTATAGAAAATACGAAATAACAGAATTAAAAACTTACCCATCCGAAGACGTGTCTATTCGCGCTATAGCCTCCGAAGACTGGCAAGATACTTCTGTTTCCATATTCTCAAATAGCACTGATACTGAATACTCTTATCTAGATTCTCCCTACAGCGGGTATTCTAATCAAGTAAATGCTAGATACAAATTCTTGTATGATAATAGCGACAACTCGAAGCCTAGCGACATATCTACTTTTGATGTCCCGACTCAGCTAACTGATGGGTCAACTATAAGATATAGAATTTCCAGAAGAAGCGACCCGTTGGGAACTTACGAAACAGCGACTATCCAACCGGATGGAAAAGTATCCATAGACTACTCTCAGTATGAAGACGAAATTTTTAGCCCGATTGATAGTTCAGTTAATTATAACTTTTCCGATATCTCTACGCTGACGTTCTCTTCCGCAGAATTAATTTCATTAGCGTTAGGCGACTCTAAGTCTAAGTCAATAAATGACTCTTCTTTGGGTGAACTAAGAATATCTAAGTCTACGACAGATGGCGTTGAGAGCATTGATTTCAGCCTTGCTACTGCTGGATATTTTGATTCGATCTATAAAGTAAATTTTACTATAGATAGATTTTGGAAGAAGACCTTGCCGCCTGTTCAAGGCTTCGTTTTGAGTGGGGTGCATAACGATAAAACCAATAGCGACATAACTATAAATATAGGAGACTCGGTGTACCCGAGAACCGCTGAAGGGTCCAAGTTAACTGCTGGTGATTTGGGTAGTCTTTTTGACATCCAGTCAATAATCGAGAACGAGGCTAACGCACAGGAGGGAACGGCCCCTAGCGACAAGCCTGCGTCTACCATAGCTGATATTCTTAAGGATAGGAATGAGGCTTTGATTAGAGAGCTGGAGGATAATGGCGTTCCGCCAGAGTTCGTGGAAGTCGTAGGCAAGAACAACGAAATATCAGCTCAAGAAAAGCTCAACTTATCAATATCCAACAACTCCATAGAGCCAATCAAGCACCTTCTACCGAATTTTCCCCTGCCCAAAGAGACTGTAGATCAAGATTACTTTTCCAACTATCTCAACGATGGCGAAAGTTACGTTGGCGTGCCGTCACTGAGCTACGGCACTTCCCCGGTTTTCTTCCGCTATGGAGACGACTCCGCACAACTTGGATACTATTTTGAGACCAAGGATGGCAATGGCACAATTAAAACCTCTAGAAGAGTTGTCAATTCTACTAGTAAAGGAATGCTTGTAGATAAGACTTCTTTTTGCAAAGGAGACTCTTCTATCTATGCTAACACTACTTTTGCGACTACATTTTCCGCCAAAAATGGCACCATAACAGAAATCCCTGCTAATGGCATCATATCTTATTCTAATTACTCTAATAGTTCTAGTTGGCAAAACGCAATAAATTACTACTATTCCAAAAACTACGTATCATCTAGGCTTTTCTATCCATCCTACTCTAAACAAGAATACATTAATTCCATATCTGCGATGCTGAAAGAAGCTAGTAACAATGCTGGCTTCGGCAGTTCTTTGGGGTCGAGCGGTTCTTCAGGCTCTTCGGGTTCTTCCGCGTCTTCGCCAGCTAGATTTTTCGTAGAGAGAGATATATATACTGAAGTTTATCAAGACAACGAGTTGGGAGAATTCGACAGAGTATTGAAATCATCAGTGCTCACTCCTTCGGACGCAGATTTGAACGCGGCGAATCCCGATAAGCTTTATTGCGTGCAGACTTTTGATTCTAATTTTTCTGCCAATAATCCCAGTTATTTTAACCCAGCTCCAGTTTATCAAGAAAGACTAGCCTTCGATAAATTCTTTGAGAGGAGTAGTATATCTTACTCTATCTCGGATAGCTTGGGCACATTGCGCTTCTCAAGCCCAGACTCCACGGAGGCGTCTTGCTACCGACCCGAATATGTCACCGCGAATTCGTTTTCATACACAGACATGAGCAGCGGCGGGTTTGTGGCTTGGAGTGGCTTAAGCGGCGCTACTATAACTGGGCTTGATTTAGACACTGTAAATTATGCGTATCATTTATATGGTTATGATAATGTAGGGGATACTTTGACTTTCGTAAAGAGCAATGTCCAAAATAATTCTATAGCAAGCTCTGCCAAAGTGTCTGTGGTTGTCATTAAGTTTACAAAACTCCCAGTCACGAATGAATATTACACCTCCAAGGATAGCTTTGGCCAATCTTACCTTAATGTAGATTCGACGGTGGTGGACTCTGGTGGGCTTGTGATAGTTCAGGGCAAGTTGTTTTTCAATATCCAAAGGTATAAATATGAAATCATAGCAGAAAAAGTCCCGACTAGGCATTGGAATACCTACCATCAAAACCCAATCAACGATAATAGCTATGGCTCTGACATAGTCAGCTCTAGCAATCCGAGATTCTTCGAAGACGCCAAAGAGGACTCTAAGTCTAACGCTTCTTTGCTTTTTTCTTTTCCAAATGGACCGGCTGTCGCGAAGAACTACGAAGGGACGACAGTGAACTATGGCTCTGCGAACGCTCTTGCGGATGGCTTGTTCGCAAACACCATATCCATGATAGAGCAGAATAGCGCGGACCCGAAGATTTTGTCTTCTAATTATCTTTTAGACTTCCCGGATAATAGTGGATTGTCTAAGCAGAAATTCCCTTTGTCATTCATAGGTTTAAATATACCAAATCAAAAAAGACTAAAAGTCACAAAAGTAATCTACAAGGTCTATACTAAAGATTTGATTGTAGTGGGAGACGCTTCTTCTCCTTACTCTTTAGAATTCAATGATGGATGGGAATACAAATTGCAATATAGGAAAGCCGGGTCAAGCGATACTTGGGCAGAGGTGCAGGACACAAGCGACTTTAGTAATGATTTGGTTTCGGCTCAATATTCAGTAGTCAATCCTTTTTACTACGACATCTTAAACTTTGAGATTCCTAATTATTTGCCAATGGTGGCTTTTAAAACCAATTTACCGAGATTCCAAGACGACACAATCTACGAATATAGAGTATCCAAGTATGAAAAACTGAACATGCTCACCCAAGGGGCCGATGTTATCAGAAAGACGAATTTCTTGCCTACTCAAGTTGATTGGACGCCGGATTCGGCCTGCTCTTACTATAACATCTATCAAAAAGATAGGGCTGGAAATCTAAAATTAATACAAGTCGAAACGAGCCAGAATAACAACACCTATGCTCTTCCAAGCGTTAAGCAGAAATACGTTGATCTAGGGGTTTATAATTTTGGTTCTCCGAATGGCACTGGATATTACGATGTCGTAGTATCCGGAGTGGTGCAGTCGGTGTCGAAGAGCGACAGTTCCCCAATAGCCAATCGTTTTGATGGGAGCCAAATTGGAGATTCCAATTCTATAACTGCTAGATCTACTACTAGCAATGCCGCCGCCACAACTTTCAAAGCAATCTCTAACCCGACTTATTCTCCGGTAATAAACTTCAATAACCCAGAGTCTAAAACTTCGAACTTCGACATCAATCAAAATTACAATGGCTATTATTTTGTCTCTGATTCGAAGGACGCTAGGCTAGACACGGCGTATCCTTTCGAATGCTACGTGGCCAACACCGGGGCCAGTACCTGCGATGTCGGAGGGACTTCATTATTGACCAATCGTTTTGCTAAGATTTCCAATTCTAGCTCTACGACTATAGCTACGGGTGCGTTGCAATCGTTACCAGCCGCAACTTTATCTGCTTCGAACCTCACGAACGGGCAAGCAGTATATTTAAAAAACGACGTGACAATCGACGTGACAGACGGTTTAGTTTCGGGAACTGTTATTTTGATAAATGACTCTTCTAGTTCAATAACAGTGACTTATAATAGTAATAACTATACCCTTGCCGACAATAAATCTTATAGATTAACTTCTTCTGGAGTAGACGAAGCAAATCCAATCACTAATAAAGACATCCAGACTACCACCATAGAATCCCAAAATGGTCTTGTTAATGTCAATTATAGCGCCCTCACTGTCCCCAACAATATTACAAGCATACCAGTATTCAATTCATCAGATAGCCCACTTGTGGTGAACGGCGCTTTGTCTTTGGCTGGCGGTTCTTTCAGCTTGGTATCTACAAACGGGGGTGGAACGGCGTCGAAGGTATCTAAAAGCGTTACAGACTCAATTAGATATTATCTTAGCGGCAAGGAGTCAGATTTGGATAGCGTTCTGATATTGCAAGATGACTCTGTTGTCGTTTTGGATAATTTTACAGGCACTAAAAAAATCTACTATTTCATAAAGAACGAAAACATCAAAAGGCTACTCAATGTATCCATCCAAAATGGACAAGTCATAGAAAAGATTCCAATTGCAAATCAAGATTTCCAGCTTACAGTGTCAAAAAACAAGAGCGTGATTTCAAAGACTATAACGTATCCAGTCAGCGGGGCGACGTCCTCCATGAATCCCGATTTGCAAGAGCAGGTAGTTCTGCTAAAAGAAGGTGGTAGCTCTAGTATTGATTTGGGATATTTTATTCCAAATCTAAAGAAGGGGGCTTTCGTTTATTTCGTGAACAAAGGGAACAGCGTCGAGTTCTTGAACAATGGCAAGCCATTTAATTTAGCGGGAAATCAAGTAGCCAGACTTTCTATAACTACCAACTCCAACGTCCAAGTTGGGGAAATGCAGATAGTCAAGGGCGCTCAAGATCATTTCGAGTTTGATTTCGGCACATCTTTTTTGGCCAACACTGTCAATTTGATAGATTTGAAATTTTGTGGCTGTAAGATTAATGCCCCGGATAATAATTCATTCATCTCTAAGAATGCCTATTTGATAATAAGGAATAGATTTTTGGCTAATAGTTTCAATTTGCAGTCAGTGTCGGATGACGCCGGCCTGCTAGGCGAGGGGGGAGAAATCCAGAAATCGTCATTGGTAGTCAAGATCGAAAAATCAACCGATACAGTAACACCGAAAGTAACACCGAAAATATCTAGATTAGGGTATTTAGATGCCATTTTGCCAGAGAAGACCCTAGGGGAAAAGCCGACCTACTTCTATGTTAATGACGCAAATTGCGATTTCGTCACTCTCAAAGACTACTACAGTAGGAAAGACCACTACTCTGGGAAAATAATATTTCCAAAAATTGGCAATTACGGATTGGCCTCTTTAGATGGAGTGACTAATAGATATGTCAAAGATTGTAATTCTCTAGACTTTTCTTTTGATTCTCCGGGCATCCTAAATGGAAATCTCAACTTCACTGGCTCGAAAATAAGAGTCTTGAATACTAATTCGGAAGGAACATCCCCCGCGCTGCCTACTTTAGAACTAGCAATCGGGGAGGTTTGCGTCAACTTTGCTTACGATTACGTAACGGTTGCCACGGGTCCTAGCACGACAACTCCTTTACTAAAAAATCAAGTAATAAAAAGAATTGATTCAAGTTATTATACGGTTTGGAGCATCTCGGACAGCGGCTCCCCGACTCAAGATTTGGCCGATTTCCAAAGCGAGACGACCTATTCCATGGTTGATTATGGGGTAGACTCCACCCCGACAAAAACCAAAGCTTACTGTTTTGGCAGAATATCCGAAGCTCAAACGAATGATGGCTCACCTTTGGTTAATTATTTTTATCTTAACGCTATTCTAGACAATGGGGACGGAAGCGGGAATACGGAAATTCCTTTTGGAAAAATCTGGGTCGCTGGAGAGGAGCCATTGGCATTAGATGTCATAGAGCCTACTGAGATAAATCTTGATCTACTATTTGGCAATGATCCAAGCAAGATAAAATATAATGACGACTTCGTCATCCCAGACGAGATTGTGGTGCCTTTCGTTTCCCAACTTACGACTTATACATTGCCAAATTTAGCACTCAAGCCATACGGCGGGACTGATAGCACTTTAGGGGACTTGCTGACAGGCAAGAAAATAATATTCATAAACCTAGCTTATACTAATTCAACCTGCGAAAATAAAGTAAAGAACCCTTCCGATGGCGACTCGCTCACTACAATAGATGTCTATGAGTCTGTCAGTGGACCTACTTTAGAGTTTTTATGCAATGGGTCAGCTTGGGCTGCTATAGCAGCCCCGTCTCTTCAATCGGCCTACCCAACCCTAAAGAACGTTCAAGGGGTCTCCACATCTTCTACGACTCAAGTAACTGTGGGCGGAGAGTTTGTTTACTTACCTAACTTCGATACATTCAACGTGTCGGTCGGCAGTTTCCAAAGCGGGGGTTTCAAGGACTTCTATATTTACAACTCCTCTGCCCTGACCAAGGTGAATGTCATATCTACAAAAATATCCTCTTTCGGGGGTCTCTTTTCTAGGGCTAAACTCTCTAATGCTAACCAGTACGATTTCCAGCCAATCTTGCTTGGCAAAGACGCCTCCTTCCTCGTTCTAAGCGCCAATTACGGAGAGATAGGGGAGCAGATATCTCTTCCCGAGACGAACATCCAAAATGGATCAGCAATCAAGATAATCAATACTTCCAGCGGGTCCGAAGACTGGTATTTCGGATACGCCCAAGGTGGGTTTGTAAAGCCCCTGTCGGTTGGCAAAGATAGGGGGCTAGTAGACGTCAAGGCCAGCTTAGATGAAGACTACTCGCTTTTCCAGTACGGGTCAGCGACAAGGAGCGAAAATAGTCAAGCTTTCGATACTTACGATATCCAATTGGTAAATTATGGCGATATATCTTCGACGTTTTGCGTCTACAATAACGCAGCCCAGATTTGCAAACTTTACTTTTCGGATACAGATAGACCCTTGCTTTTGCCTCCGAGGATGATGATAGAGATATCGAAAGATTCAAATTCAACATCAGCCAAGTACTCAGAGACTCATCAAAAGGGCAAATTCTTCATATCCCAAAATCTTTTAACAAACACAAATTTCATAAAAAGGGACTCCTCTGATATTGTTTTCAATAGCCAGCCCAACTATTCCAACGTAGAGAACATCACTAGCGAAATCCCGCTGAAGGACAGCTACCAAATATATCTATCAATAATATCTAGCTCAGATAAGGCCATCCAATCAAAAATATATGCCCCATCAGGAGGGTCATCTTATCTTTTATATTACTTGGATAACCGTAGAATCTTGTCTTTTAATAAAGTCTTAGATTTTTATATAGAGCGGGCGGGCCAACTCATTGTCAAGCCGACCTTGGAAGTATCTGGCGCTGGGCACTATGTCCTAAGCGATAGCAGTTACGACTTGAGGATATCTACGCCAGCAAACGAGAAGTTCCTAATCAATAATTGTGCCAAAGATATCTTATGTTATATAAACGATAAAGCCGCCACCCTATATAGGAACACTGTTCTTGTCGCGACTAACGGGTCAATAAGCTACTTAAAAAAAGCCAAAAACAGAGATGAATTTTTCTGCGTCTTGAATCCAAAGACTTTGATTTCCACCCAGTCAGAAATAAGCCTAAATAACGGCATCTCTCGGGCTCTAGATATCTTGCCGATTGAGGACCGAGGCGGCTACGACCAGCAGTCTTACGTGAAGCTAATCTCCAAAGACGGCTCCGAAAACATAACCTACTTGAACCTAAAGGACTACTACAATGGAATTGATATCCCCACTGATTCACCTTCTAGCGTAGTAGCTTACGAGGTCGGGCTGGGCCATGAGACTATATATAAGTTTTTATTCTATGATCCATCCTCCAATACCTATACCTTGCCCGGAATAGAGAAGGGGGCGACCTATAAAGTAGAAATAAACCAAAGCTTATTCGACTCCTTAAATATTGAAGTTGCGAAAGACTCTCAGAGCGCAAAGCCTTTCCTAAGGTACGGCGGGGAAGACCATTTTGATCAAAAGACCTTTACCGGCTCAAATTCCGCTTGGTATGAAGTCCAATATCCAAATTATGTACGATTATACAAACTTATTGTAGATATAAACGGAGAAGCCGAACAATCTAGCAATTCAATAACTGATGGGGATTTGTCTGGATTGACGGAAGAAGTCTCGACGCCGAGCGACATGGACCTATTCAAGGAAACCATACTTTCTCAAATAGACAAAATCTCTTGGATACCCTCCAATAATAAAGACTTTTCGGCTTTTTGGTTAAACTCAAATTTCCAGAAAGATAATTGGGTAGTCGATAGCGTTGGGACTACTGTCAAAACGATATCTTACAGTGGGTATTCCGTATCTTTTGTAGAGTGCTCTTTAAAGAAGAAGGATTTCAGGTCTCCTATATCTTCTCTTTCTTTCGGCTACTACTCCGCCCTACAGCCTAAGACTATCTTGGCTGAAGATGGGTCAGTGACCATGGGACTAGACTACAACATGGAGCCAAAACCAAAAGAATTTCTACAAAATCAATTTAAGGCAGATTACCGAAAAATAGATTACATAGTGCCGACACCAAGCGCGTCGAATATCTTACTAGCGACGCTTCCTTTTGATTACTTAGTCCTTAAGGACTCTAGCCAGCTTTCGGAATCTGATTTTGAAATAAAAGTCTCCATCCAGAAACTAAGCACGATGCCGACCATACAAATAGACGATTTCTCTAAATCCTCTATAATAAACCAATTAAACGTTGACCCACAATGAGCTTCCGTGTCCAAGCAATAGAATTGAGCGACGACTTCCCCAACTGGCAGGGGTTTGAGATGTTCTCTGCGTTCACTAGCCTAGAAGACCTTGACAATGACGATGCTCTGGGGTCTATTTGCGGAAAATTTTTCGAGAGCGTGGCCAGCGGAGAGAACCTTTTCGATTGGCTGACTTACTCTACCGAAGACCAATTTGATCGCCTATACATAGATTGCGAATACAAGAACGAAAATCGCCCGTCCTTGAACATCAACAACTTGAAGTCCAACGCTTCTGCAATAAAGACGAGCGGCTACCGTTCGTTCTCTAGAGCTGTGGATGGGCAGGAAAGCTTGCGATGCTCTGTAGATAGATACGATGGAGTGCTTTTGGCTGGATATTATTGTTCATTTAGTACCTTAGATATTCTTGAGACTGATGATTCTAACCAAGGGAATTCTGGTGATGAAATAAATCTTAGCGCATATAAGGTTCACGTTTTTATTTTTAGATTTACTGATCCAACAGGGTCTGCCGCTAGCTACCAGAGAGTCCTTGTAGTAAGGATACCGGTCTTTTTCGGTAACGCGTTCGTAGAATACTTGTCTGATGTAGATTTTGTTGCTACAAAAGCTCAGGCAGCGGCTGCTGGCGACACAGTTCATCTAGAGACGAGGCTTTACCCTTGGTTCCTGTTCTCTAATACTACCAAACAGATACATGATCCGCTTAAAAGCAGCTCCAACCTATACCCCGGTATATCTGACACAGACCCAGTAGTCCCGCCTTCGGCTAATTCAATGTCTTGTAGCTCTACTCTACTAGGGAATGTTTTGATTGACATAGGTGGAAGTATTAGTAGCTCTAGAGATCTTCAAATTTGCCCAATCGGGGGGACTGCCCAGACCCAAATCTCAAAGGTTTCTCTATCTTATACTAGTGATATCATTTTGTATAAGGATTTGCCCACTTTAAGCAGCTCCATACAAGTCTATAGCTACAACTTCAGGTACATTTATCAATTGGACTACTCTGGGGTTTACAACCTAGTTTACGACGCTGGGAGCATTCAAAGTGCTACTGTCAACAATACCTTTAGTTTAAATCTTTCTCAATATTTTGCGTACAAAGAATACGAAGACTATTTTATATTCACGTATAGATTTGCAACGTCAACCACAGATTCCTCAAGTTTGAGCGCCGGGGCGTCCACTTATGATTTAGATGTACGAGTGATTGCTAGACGTCCGAAAATCACCAATACCAGCTTTGCCAACCCCAAGGTCACGATTCTGACCGACTACTCCTCTAAGTTGGTCTATGATTTCAATAAAGGACAACCAACAGAAATAGATTTATCAGCTTTCCCTAGCACCAATCAAAGTAATGACATAACAGCCTCGAATCAAGACAGCCCGCTGACTGTTTATGCGAGTAACTTCTTCTATGATTTCGACTCTAGCAATAGGATAGATACAAATAGGGGCAAATACCTAGCTTCTGTGGCTCGGGAAATAGATACTGTAAAAGCTATCACTAGCTACAAATTAGAAATAGTAAGAAACTCCTCTGCTCAGAATTTCTACGACGACGCTGGGTTGCTAGTGGCCGCAATAGGCCCGATAACAGACTTGACCCAAAGCGGCTTACCATCTGCTATCTATCGTTTCTACTCGGATTACGCTGATAGCTATGATTTTTACTTTAAATTGACATATAGCTTAGCATCCTCTTTGATCTCTTCACTGACGATGAAAATTGGTAGTAGATTTCAAAAGCTAAAAACATCGCCTTCTGGAATCACCATAACTAAGGGAGACCTTTTTCAATTTTTAGATAAGCAATCCGAAGTAGAAATAATTGTCCAAACTAGTGACGGGTTTCAGTTCTCCGCCCCTTTCTCATTCAAAAATTACTCTAGCAGCCTCCCTGTTTGCTCAAGCGTATCAGTGACTAACGTCAAGTATAATAGCGATTCCACAGCTACGCTAAGTATCTCTATTAATTATTCGTATGCGGACTCTATGGTGGTTTCTATCAGCGGCGTAGATGGGGAGACTATTAATTTGCCATATTCCACATCTGCGGCCACTTACGAGTTCACCAAAACAGTACCAAGAGACAGTCAGAGTGTGGAGGTAACGGCTACGGTCAAAAATATAAACAGCTCAGGGGGCGAAAGATCCGCGGAATCTTTGACTAATCAAGCTTTGCTACTAAAGCTGAGCGAGACTACTCCGGTATCTATAAGATTTTTCTTCGACTCCGGGTTGACCAGTGAGTTTTCCGACAATGTTTTCAAAGACCAGCCGCTCTATATTAAATTCCAGCTTTATGACGCGAACGATAGCCCGATTGCGGTAGTAGACTACCCAACTTACATCAGTACTAATCCATTCCCGGTATTTAAGCTTTTCAGCAATGGAGTCGATATCAGCGACTCCGATGGTGTAATCTTAGATAGGGTGAATGACTATGTATATCTTGCGGACGTATCTTCTTCTACTAAGTTCAATAATGTGGTCGCATCTATAGACTACGATCTCTTGGCATGAATATTTCTAGATCTTTGACTTTGCTTACTCGGGACTCGTCTAGCCCAAGTGGTGGTCCGGTTATCCATTCTTTTAGCTTAGTAATCAATCCAAGTAATTTTAATACGGTTGTGGTCAAGTGGTCGGTCGATGCAAGTAGCGTAATCCTACAGAAAAGAGTAAATGGAGTCGTTGAAGACTTAAATATAAAAGAGTCCTCCTATTCATTCCGGAGAGACTCTCTTTACGAGGCTAGCTTTACTCTAGTGGCTTTCCGCGACGGCTATTCTCTATTTTCTAGCCCCATAATTGTATCAAAATACTTGGGCAAGCCAGAAAACGATGGAGTCAAGATAATACAGGATTTTTCGGTGTCTTCAGCGGGTGATAGCTCGGTAAATGTTTCCCTAGCTTTAGGTAGCGAACTGCTAGTTGAATCTGTTATACTTCACTATCGCAATGAGCGATCCACGTCTTGGATCACTAAAACGCTACTTAAGCCAACAGTCTCGATTTCCGATAAGGTAAGCACTCTAAAATATCAGTCGATTTCTATCGACAGGGATGCTTTGGCCGCCAACTTCTACTTCTACATAACAGTCCAAGCGGATGAATATCCAACAAATTATAGCGATACTACAACAGTATTCTTTCCGAATCTCTCTATCGGTGTGGCCAACGCCACTGGGCTATTCCAGCTAGATGACAGACTGGCCAATCTAAGGTATGAAATCATAGCCAAATTCTCAGAGAAGTATGAATCAATATATAATAGCTCAGAGACCAGATCGTCATTTAATCACCAATTTTTAGATGAAGAAGTCTTTAAGGGGATCAGCTTAAACACAAGCTTCGCTTTCAGAGACGAAGATTTAGAAAGCGTTTTTAGATACGAATACAACACAAGAGAAGACAACGCCAACACCAAGGGATTCTTTTACCCAGCTTGCGTTTCCGAGATCTTGCCGTGCATAAAGGTAGTCGAAGACAAAGTGGGCGGCAAGAATCAAGTAACTCTATTTTGGAAGATATGCGATAGTTTTTTCAATTACTCATTCTTAAGTAAGAGAATAAACGTAAGCACAGAAAGCCTCGGCATAGAAATAACATACAATGGCATATCAATCAAGGAAGATACCTTGACTATAGCTAATTATGACTTGAAGAATGAATTGTTTGTCTATACGCTAACTAATGATTCAATATCAGAAAAGGATAATGAAAATGATCATCTAAAAATAATCATAAAAAAACACAAAGGCACCTTCACATCCCCATATAGATCTTCGGCTTTTGAGTTTTCTAAATTGATGATGCCCCCGAAATGGAGCTATTTGGTGTACGATTGCTATGTTTCCGCTGATAATAGAGGACTTTCGGATTCTTTGTCTTTTTCTTTCAATGACCCGAATTTAAAAGGAATAAAACTCCCCCAAGAAGGCTTCCAGAAGTTCGACCGCTTAGCCAATCAAGTTGACAATGAGGCCGGAACTCTAGATGTTTCTACTTTGTATAAGCTGGATTCTTATGTGAATGCTTACTATACTGATCCAATTTTACAAGGGACAGTCAATTATCTAGAAATGCCATCTATTCCTGAGGACGTGTTCTTAGTGGCTCCTAATGTTATCATACCAGATCCAAATTTGCGGAAAAAAGAAGACGGAGGCGTAGCAGCTAAAGCCATCGTAGACTTAAATGAATATGGAAAGATAAGAGGGCTCCAGATCACTGATCCGGGAAATGGATATTCTTTATTCAAGACCGAGGCCGACAAAAGAATCCAAACGTTTTCCGATTTGACTCCGGTAGTCAAAACTGTATACACTATACTAGCGGCTAAATCTACAATATCTAAAAGCACACTATCTCCAGTTAACTCTTCTTTTTCCAGATTGATGGCTAGCTTGAGGGGCGGGATAAGGTTGGCCAACTTCCAGCAAGATAAGATTGGCACCCAAGGGACCCTTACTGATGAGCAGGCTGCTATAGTGGCGGATTACGAACAGAGGAATAATCTTCAAGCTAGTCAAGAGAGCCTATCTCAATCAATCAGCCCCGGACCCAACGCTTCACCAGAAGGAATAGGGCCTAACGCTAAGAGCAATTCTATTCCAGTATTTGATCAATCTTGGGAAAAGATCACTAAATTGTTCGCTAAGAGAAAAGTAAACCCTGTCGAGCAAGTAAATATATACAACAAGAGCGTCGATTTGGGAGCCTCCAGCCTTGAGGATTCTTCCGTTCCCAGCTCCATAGGGTCTTCGAGCACTCCTTTGGAAGCCACGAACACGAACTTCCACTCCTCTTCTGGATCGTCGGGAGACTCTGGGTTTAGCTTGTTCGTCTTGAATAATATTTTAGTTATTCCAGACTCCAGCGCCGCAGTCTCGATAGCTAGATTGGGAAGCCTACCGCCTTGGCTGACTCTGCTGCCGCTCTTCGTGAGGTCGGACGGGGCATACGCATTCGGGGCTTTACCAAACATGAAGCCTAGGGCAGAGATGTTCAATAGCTTGGCTAACGCAATAAATAACTTAAATGAAGTGAGGCTATTTGCGCCAATGATTTGGGCTGTCGATAAATCTAGGACGATAACTAGTTTCATAGACAAGAATTCTTATGGATCGTTAAATAGCTTGGAAAAGTATAACTATAAGCAAGTTTATGATGATGTCGAGGTTACTGATGATTCATCGTCCTTTTACGTGCCAATCAATAGTTCCTTTTCCGCTGTGGCTAGCCGGACTGTCGATAGGCTAACAAAAAAGGGCAGCAACAATCAATACGACATAATCTCGACAGAAGACATCTCCTCTACAAGCTTCTTCGCTCAGCTTCATCCATTGATGGCTGACGCATTACCCAAGCTTTATAGCAGGGGAATTAAGGGCTCGTTTCTAGGCTTGGTGTCTGAAGATACTCTTTCGTGCTCGTCTGTCGTTCTAGAAAACTACGACTGCAACGGCAACGTGGCGATTGAGGGTGGCTTTCCAATTCCTTTCTCGGCGGACCATAGGAGTACTTATTTTAAGGTGTATAATTATGGAGGTGCGGTTTCAACAGCCCCAAGGGGAACTCCCTATTTGGTAAAAATTGGAGCCTGCCTTTCGAATTGCGAGGAGCGTTCTGTCGTAAGCGCGGATTTCAGATTCGTCAACATGCTGCCAACTACAATCAAGCTGTGATTGACCAGAACATAAAAAACTTATTCAAGGACATCGCAAAGTCTTCCAAAAGTTTATCTAAAGTAGCCGCTAAGACAATCTCAGCCGTCGCCCATAACGAAAAAATAATCTCCGACAGGCAAGAAGCCCATCGGAGACTAGAGATTTGCAATCTTTGCCCGAATCTGATCAAAAAATCTGGGAGATGCGACTCTTGTGGGTGTTTCGTAAAAGCAAAAGTGCAACTAGCTTACGAAGAGTGCCCCATAGAGAAGTGGTGATTAGTCCTTCTTTTTCTTAAGCTTTTTTAGCCTGTCAATCAACTCAAACATCTTGGGCTTCGGGATGTCGTTTATGGAGGCAATCTCAGAAGCTTTTTCGTATTTCTCTTCAACAAGCTTCTCTTTGATGGATTCTAGGGTTACGTTCTTTTCCTTCATCAAGGTGCTGAGCACGGCGCTAGGAGACATGGGGTTTTCCGGAACGTCTTCAACCACTTTCGTCCCGACTTCCTCTTGGCCAACGATGTTGATTTTTAAGAAATTTCTTACACAGCGAACGAATGCTCTGTTTTCGCAGGTAGCCGCTAGGTAATTCCTAGCGAAACTCTGCGTGTTGCTATCGGATGCGTCACCGAGAGCTTGGAAGCAAATATCGTTATTGTTTGTTTCGTAGTTCCCGATCCAGTTGATACGGCACGCTGCCGAAAAGTAAGAAGAGCAAGCGGAGCTGACTACGTACTCAACGGAAGAGAAGCCCCTAATTTGGGCTAGCTCTTTGATTCCTCCAAGTAGGATCAGCAAGTCTCGGTCCTCTAATAGAGCGATATCGGTCTCTTGAGTCTTCTGCTTATTGGCTACTAGGAACTCTGGACGGATCATCTTCCGCCAATTTACAGAGCCGTCATCATTATAGACGTATGGGATTGGGGGCTCTTCTAGGAGGCCATATTCGTTTCTCTTGAAGGTCTTCGGGGGTATGCTGCTCATCTTATCAAAGTATGTATTAAAGCTGTTCTTTTGTCAAGAAATAAAAGTAATCCATCTCCTCTTTAAATTGAGTGTCCAAAACAGGCGGAAGCGAAAAGCTGCCTACTCTGACGTCTCCGAATGGCTGGGCTGACTTTATATGCCAGCTACTAGCGTGCGTCCTTTGGTTTTGTATCATCATTTTGTTGGTCTTGAAGTAGGCTTTGCTTTGGTCGAGGCCGTCCAAGAAAGAACAATCGGAGATGTTGATTTTATTGATTTTCTTGTAGTTTAGATATTTGATTTTTTCTGCCTGCATTTCCTCTGGGCTCAGGCACGATATGATATCGTAATTGATTTTCAAGGAATCCAATTTATCCAAAAAGGAAGAATCTGAACCCTTGTCTACTTTGAAGAATATTTTCTTGATTGAAGCGCGCTTTTCTAAGATGGCATCGGACAGCGGCTTATTAGTGACAATAGAGCAAGGAGTGTGGCAAAGTTGTTGAAGTAAATTTTCCTCAGAGAAGAACTTATCCATCCTGACGATGATTTCCTGCTCAGCAAGCTTTTCTTTAGGGAGCTGAAAATTGCAATCTGGTGTCAGCTCGATGGTGAAAGGAGCGTAGAGCCTGCCTATGGATAAGGTATTGTCGAATTCTACGCTAATATTTAAAAGTTCCTTAAGGATTCTTTTGGCTATGACCTCTGGCCTGATGTTATTTATTGGAAGACCATTCGGGTTTACAAAGTTTTTGCTCTTATTGTTGCAATTGATACTCTTCTCAGCGGGAACAAGTGTATTTTCGAGCACTTCATCAATCTTCAAGAAGACTTGATTGACATTATACTCCGAGCAAATGAGAGAAAAGAGCTTCGAAGAGCCACAGAATAACTTAGCTTTTCTAAGAAGGTAAGCTTTTTGGCCAGTGGATACTTCTTTATCGATGTAGAGATGATCAAAGTTGTATTTTTGATTATCTATGAAGTGGATGATTTTAATTTTACTCTCAGCTAGGAATGGAGAAATCAAATCAATCACCCTATACCAAAAAACATAATGAAAATTAGCGTCTTGATTTTGCGTCTCTAAGACAATGTAGTCTTTAAAGTCTAGAGGAAAAAACTTCTCATAGATGAACGCCTCTCCGGGTTCTATCTTAGACGTGAGGGCGAAGGATTCTAGAAGGTTCATTTTATAAAAATAGAATGGTTATTCCTGATTGAAAAATCATCTAAACAATAGCACTCACTAAAGTTTTCGGCCAAGAATAAAGGATTCTCCAACTCCGAGGCTTGGTAGATTGCGGCATGGATATGCGGATTTCCAGAGAAGATATCTGAGCATTCTTGAGTGGAGAAGACGAATAGCTTTTTATTCGGGTGCTTCTTTTTTATGCCAGAGATGATTTTTGTGGCCAAGAATAGATTTTCCTTGCTTGACTTTATGGATAATAGCAGCCTATCCTCCTTAGGTATGTCAACGAATAGGCTCGCTATACTTGGTATCTTAGCCGGGCCATTCTCTTTCGTAGCCGTCTCCCTAAAGTAATTAACTATAGCCTCTCTAGGCACTCCAGACTTGATTTTTTCAATCCAATGGATTAGCCCGGAGTCATTGTCAGATACAGCGGCGTTTAAGATCCTGAGGTAGAGTTGCTTCACCCAAAGGGCCGGATCTGCCACGTCGTCTATTACAGCCGTGGCATTCTTTAGGCTGTCTTTGTTTTCAAATATGGACTGGTCCACGAATGGACACTCGTCTAAGAACTTTTCAATCTGAGAAGCTACGACTTCGGTGGAGAAGTTATTTATTACCCATTTTCTAGCTTTTCTTCCCATCTTGATTCTATCATCCAAACTCATGCCTAAAACAGCTTGCAAATTATCTCTGATAGAAATGGGGCAAGTGGAAGCTTTGATAAATTCTGTGCCAAATTCTCTATATTCTGTCCACTTTAGAGGAATGGATGAGGCTTCGGGCTCGCACATTTCTTCTCCGCAGCTGTAATTGGTGACTAAAGTAATTAAGCCAGCCAATTTGGCTTCTTGGATTGGAATCTCTTGACCGCCAGAAGTAAACGGGTGGCAATATACATCCATCAAATTGTATATTTCATTCAATTGTTTTTCAGTGGTCCCGAATGCTGTGTTGGTTGTTACTCTGCTATCATTCAAATTACAGGTCGGGCAAGAAATCTGGACCCCGGTGAAAGGCTTGATTTCGTATGCTCGGCAAGATTTACATACATAAGTTGTAAGGATATCCTTTTGATCTACTTTGGCTTCTTCGGCCAGCTTCATTATGTTCCAGCCTTCTTGCCAATGAGTGTGTAGTAGAAGCTTCGTAGAGGTACTTGGATTAGCGTCTTTGAATAATTTAAATCCTTGTAGTAGATTCGGTACGGATTTCCTTAATTGATTTCGAAAAACAAACCCAATGACAAAATCTTTCGGGTCGATGTTGTTCTGTTTCCTTAAAGAGAGTTTTTCTTGATGGGTAAGGGGTTTGAAATCTGAGATTTCTACAGCTCCATGAAGAGTCTTGACGTGCTTGTGCCCAAGTCTGTGCATTTCCTTTTCAGCAAAAGAAGACCAGACCCAATAGTTTTTGATTTTATTGACACTCGCTACAGCGTTGCTTAGCAGAGGTAAGGAATCCAAAGTAGTCCAGATAGCAGAACTAACTTTATCAAACCAATATTTATTTAGACAAAATTCTAATCCCCAAAAGTCTTGGACGCCAATGTAGATGTCGGGTTTCTCTTGTTGGATTATTTTTTCTATTTCAAAAGCTCCATAAGCGTATGCTCTTTGTTTCTCTGGGCTGCTGCCGCAATCCGCCGCTTCTGGGCCATGAATAGGGACAGTCCCGAGGCTTTTCCAAGGAGTCCTTTCCAGCTCTGGGTGTTCCTTGGTTATGCCTCCGCATAGCGCGACAATCTCGTACTTACCAGTGTTGTGTAAATACGAAAGAACGGACTTGGCGTTGCGGCCAAATCCGGTCTTGCTCAGACTAAAGTCTGTGTGGAATAGGAGTTTCTTCTTTTTTACCATGTGTCGTCGTCGGGCTGGCTTGGAGCCGCCTGCTCGGCCTGAGCGGGTTGAGCTGCGGGCTTTGGCGCGGCCTGATTTGACTTATTATCTTGCTCAGCTATTGATTTTTCAAAACTTTTGGCAAGAACAAAAAGAGCGAAAGAACTCAACTGAGTAGCCTCTCCAAATGTAAAGCCCATTAGATAGGAAGACTTATCCTGAGTGTTCTCTTTGTTGTCCCGAGAGACCGACAGGGAGAAGCCGACTTGGACCTTTACATCGGGATTCTCCTTGGAGCCGCGAAGATAGGGGGAGAACTTGATTCGCGCCACCTGCTTTTGAGAGTCGTGGAATAGGTTAGTTTCTCCATTACGGGAGATGCAAGAGGCGATGTCTGCCATCTCGGTAAGATTTAGCTTGATGGAGCAAGACGCCTTTGGATTTTGGGCGTTGGCAGCGAAGGAACCGCGCTTCGCCGCATCATCCCAAGAAGCTTGCTTGATGAGGTTTACGAAAACGCAATTATCCTTGGCGGAATACTTGAACGAGCAACCGCAACCAGTGTTCTTTGAATTTGGCTTGTAGAAATTAATCATGTTCTATATGTTACCTTATTTTGCTTTATCGTCCAAACTTTTTTCAGTCAATTCGGACAGTTTTGTGTAGATCTTAAGTGTTTGAATCACAACGGTTTCCGCGAAGATGCAGTCAGTTTTCTTGCTTCCTTTGATGATAACAATGTCACCTTCCTCTGGGAGCTTGCCTTCGTTTTCAGATTTAGCCACGTCAATCTTGTCGTTAAACATCAAGACGGCGCAAGAACCCATTTCGTCAGAGACAGTCATCTTGAATGTCTTGGTCTTTTTTTCGTTTCTGGCTACGAACTCGGAAGCCTCGTCTACTTTGCCAATCAAGTAAACTGATCCGCCGCCCCCCTCAAAGACTTCGCTGGTGTTCTTCAAATTGGGCATCTTGGACACAAATATATCCTTTAGGCACTTATCGTAACTATATCCAAGCAATTTATTCTCATAGTACCAATTAGCGAAGCTCTCAGATTTGTTGTTTTGCTGATAGATTTTTAGGTATGGGTCGTATTTTTTCTTGATGGTTGCTAGGCGAGATTCCTTGATAAGGAGCTTACCGTTTTCATTTTTGGTTTCTGATAGGCTTTTGACTACCTTCAATAGGTCGAAATCGTGCTTTGGTCCATGCTGGATGCTGAGAATTTTTTCATTTTCAGTTAAGATGTTCCACAACTGGGCCTCAAGGACCACTCGGCTGCGAGAAGACGAGAATCCGTCAAGGGCTCCAGCTTGTATCAGGGCGGACGTTACTCCAATGGGCAGGCGCACTTCCTTGGCCGCTTCGAAGACTTCGAATTTATTGGAGTGCTCTGATTTGAAGTTATTGAGCTTTTCCATAGTCTTCTCAGAGATGCCCTTGATGGAAGAGAGTCCATATCGGATGTCATTGCCTTGGATTGAAAAATCGGTTTCAGACTTAAGGATATGTGGCCCAAGAAGTTTGATGCCGAAGTGTCTTAGTTCCTTTTGGATTTTGGATATTTCCTGCAATGGGGCGGGCTCATGCTTAGTCATCTCTAGCAAAGCAAGGAAGAACTCCTTTGGATATTTGAATTTGAGATAGACGGTCGTAGCGGCTAGAGCGGCATAAGATACAGAGTGCGATTTATTAAACGAATAATTTGCTGAATTTTCAAGAATACGCCAAAGGATATCTCCAATCTCAGGGGCTAGGTTGTTTTCCTTAATCTTGTCTGCAATCTTTTCTTTCCATTTTTTAACTTCCTCGACCTTCTTTTTACCGACAATCCGGCGAAGGACTTCAGCTTCGTCAAGAGTGAATCCAATTTTGTTGGACATCTTCATCAACTGCTCTTGATAGACTGCTACTCCGCCGCTGTCTTTAAGAACAGAATCGAAGAACGGATGGATGCCCTCGTAAGATCCTGTATTGGTGTAGTTGGCGTACTGGTCCACGAACTCTAGGGCTCCGGGTCGAGCTAGGGCCAAAACTCCGCTAAGCTCTTCTAGGTTTTTGGGCTTGACTTTTTTGCATACTGAAAAATTTGTACCAGCTTCAATCTGGAATATACCATGAGGGTTCTTGAGATCGTGAAGTTGCTGATAAATGAAAGAGTCATTGAAGTCGATGTCTTCTTTTTTAATTTTAACTAATTCGCAGACTCGGCTGACCACAGAGACGCTCCTGAGGCCAAGGAGGTCCAACTTCACGTTGAAGACGGAAACCCAATTCATGTCATAGCTAGATACGCGTTCCTTGTCACTGGTAAGCTCCGTGGGGCAGCTTTCAGCGATAGGATGGTACGAGAGCATCATCCCAGACGCATGGACGCTCTTGTTCTTGATTAGGCCCCTGAGTTTGAGAGCTGTTTTGTAAGACCTCGGATTAGCGTCGCACCACTTCTGGAATTCAGGCACTTCTCCATAAGCCTCTTTGAGATCTTTAATTTGACCAAAGACCTTTGGAATCAAAGAGCTTACTTCGTTCATCTCTGTCTCTGGCTTATTGTCGATGATTTTACCGCATTCTTTGATAAGGATTTTTCCGCTAAGAGTAGTAAGGGTCAATATCTTGCAAGTTTTGCCGGTAAATCGCTCTTCTAGGAACTTGATTACTCGATGACGATTGTAAAAGCATAGATCTAAATCTACGTCGCACATCAGGGAGCCATCAAGATAAGTAATTCCATCTACTACTTGCTTCTTAGCTCGAATCTTAGAAATGAAACGCTCAAAAAACAAATCATATCTAATCGGATCTACCTTAGTGACTCCCAGCAGATAAAGGATAAGACTGCCAGCAGCAGAGCCGCGCCCAAGACCAACAGGGATGGAGTTTTCGTCACAGTAATTAATAACAGACCAAACCAGTACAATATAGTCCAAAAATCCAAGCTCTTTAATAGTTTCAAGTTCATATTTTACCCTGTCGGAATATTTAGAATACTGGTCTTTAGGGATATTTAGTTTTTTGAAATTGGTGCGACAGACCTGCAAAATGAAATCATAGCTAGAAGCGTCCTCTTTTAGACCGTGAGCTTTCTTCAAGCGGTCTTCTATGCTGAACTCTGGCAACCTCACCCCGTAAAGTGGCAATTTAAGGTCCGAAAATAAAGAATCAAAGTCACTCATATATCAATCTGAAATTTAATTTTGTTCCACACTTTTAGGTTGAGGTCAAGGTCAACTGTGGCATTATGCAAATTATCATAGTCGTGCTCTATGTTATAGTCTTTACCTAAGGCAGTCAAGTTTGTTTTAATACCTTTCCTTCTGGTATGCATGAGTTTGTATTGGTATTCCATCCAAGTTTCTTTGGGGTTCTTGGGGATATTGTACCGGATTCCCTTGGCTAAGCAATTGGTGTCCAAAATCTTAGGGACAAGATGGGAGATTTTCTTGTTGTACATTTTATACAACTCTTTAATCAGGTATAGGTCAAACCCAAGGATATTATGCCCAACAATGTAGTCGGCGCTGTCTAGCCACTCTTCTACGACCGGAAAAACGTCTTTAATGTTCTTACCGAAGTTCTCGACGTCTGACTCTGGATACCTAGTGATTTTCCGAGCCTCTGCTGAGATTTTTAAAGGAGTATTCCATTTGATCAGATAATCTTGCTGGTCGATGGTCCTACCCCCGACGGTTTTCAACATAGCTATCTGCCAAGGCAAATTCTGTTCGAAACTAAGACACAGGTTGAGAGTCTCACAATCAATAAAAGTGATAATCTTGGTCTTGTCGAATCTCAAAAGGTCATTTTCCATATTTTTCTTCGAATGCTTCGCCGCAAAACTCATTGGAGGAACAGTGTTCTAGATTGGGCTTATCAAGAGTAGTTCTCTCAGAGATACACCTAAAGGTCAAGTAAGGCAAGAAGTCTTCCTTATTTTCATAGTAAATGCTTTGAGCTTGGACAATATCATAGTCCTTCTTCGCGAACTCCTCTACCCTAGCCTTGATGATAGAATCAAAAGGCAAATTATTGTCCTCCACAAAAAAAACTGGCTTACAAAAACTAAAGTCTGGAATGCAAATCGAATAAGTCAAAGCATTATTAAATATAAAAGAATCATAAAACGGAATCCCAAGGGCCAATTCTTTCTCGTCCCACAGCTCGCTCAAAACCTTGAAGTCTATGCGCGGATAATAGTAGAAGCCATCGGAGCAGGCTGCTGTGGATATTTTGATGAGCTTGAAGTAGCCTTCCGTGTTCTTCGCGAAGACTATGATTTTGTGCTCTTTATTCCGGGAGTCTGCGTCTTTATTGTTTATGCTATCGCAGGCCGTGAGCCTAAGCCCAAATTGCAATTTCATCTTAGCTTCTTCGCTGGACTTGTAAGCCTCTAGAAAGCCCGAGATGGAATCCTCGACCAAGGTAACGGAAGTGAGTCCAAGTTTTTTAGCCACATCGAAAACAGAAGAGGGTTCGTCTTGTTCAGACGAACCCGCTTTAAGCAAAGTCAAAGTAGACTTTCCTAGACTGTAATGGCTCTTAAATAGAGGAACCGCCGAATACATGGCTCAGTATGGCCCACCATGCGTCGGCTGTCAATCAGAATGTTGGGTCATCTCTTCTCCAGAATGGGCATCCCTTGTAGTCTATTTTATTTATCAGGACTACCTTTTTATTATTTTCTAGCTGGGGCCGGTCGAAGCTAGACTTTACGAACTTGTCATCTTTATCTACGCCAATGTAGTAGATGGCTGGCAATCTAGAGGGGCAAATCCACTTTCCGGGCACGTCGCTGCCGCACATCCACTTTTTCTTGACTGAAGACGCGGCCAAGCTTGATGTGGAGCTTTTCTCGTCAAAATTCTGCAACTGCTTAGCTGTATAAGACAAGTAAGCTTCAAAACCTCCCAATTGCTCTTCAGTGGGCTTTGGGGCCTGCTGGATGGGCTGTTTCCTAAATTTCAAGAAGATAAACTCGACATCCGGTATTACCTTATGTTTTTTATATACAGCTAAGGAGTAGATCAGGTTCTGTAAATTGAAATCAATCTCTTCCTTGGAGAATTTCTTTTTGCTAGACTTGTAGTCGGAGATTTTGCATTTTCCATCCTCATAGAAAGCTAGCTTATCGATAAAGCCATTCAGTAGATAGTCGGTCTCTTCGAATAGGAACTCCATTTCAGGCTCGACACTGGTAGATCCATTGCAATGGAAATCCGCCTGCAAGCCGGTCTGGATCATGTCATAGATAAGATCTAGGTTCTCTTCGTCGTCAACCTTTAGCTTCTTTGCGTGCTTTAGGATAAGCCTGTGGATTGCTGGATTCTTGATAACGCCAGCCTTGCCGCAACAAAGGTCATCAAAGTATTCCTTATGCTTGTCACCAAGGAGAAGTTCGAAGATTAAGTGACAAATGGTGCCCCTACTAGATCCGGAATTGCCGGTGTCTGGAAGGCGCAAGATGTACTTGGTGTAATACAACCAAGAGCAAGACTCCGCTGTCTTGATTTTGCTTGCACTTAGTTTTATTTTTTCTTTAGTCATTGGATTTGGCTGTTCCACTGTAGAATTCTAGAAGGGTCGGACTGATTCATTTCACCGAAGTCGTTGGAATCACTTGGAAGATGTATCATGATTTGGCTTTGGTCAAAATAATTAAGGAGTTTTTTTCTTTCGTTCTCTGCGGCTATGTTACCAGCCCCGTTAGAGAGGGAGTCGTTGTTGAAAGCTATGACAATTTTTTCTGGATTTAAGCTGATTAGAGCGTAGATGATTTTACTAGAGATGGTTAATCCAAAACAAACAACAGAATTATTGATGCCATTTTCTCTGAGAGCTAGCATGTCTCCGATACTTTCGACCAAGATTACTACTTTGCTCTTCTTTATTTCGCTGATGTTGACTTTAAGAGGATACGCCCACTCTTTCTTGTCTCCAATCAGTTTCCACTTCGGGCGCTCGGCCTTGACGCTAGGATAGACGTCGCGGCCAGCGAAGCCTATGATATTGTCCTTGCTGTCAAAAATTGGAAAAACATATCTATTATACATCTTCCCAGCAGAGGCGAGCCCGCCCTGAAATGGCAGGATGGTTTTCTCTGAGATTTTCCTGCTACTCCAGTAAGAGGAGTCTCTTATTAGCTTGATTAGCAATGACTTATCGAAGAAGGAGGTTTGTTTGATAGTCGGTTTCGGTTTGAGCGTTGTCTCTGAATCTGAGGTCTGGTTATAGGCTCTTGTACTTATCCAATTTTTAGCTTCGTTTATTGAAGACAAATTAAGACTAAGCCTTACTAGGTCTTCTATTGATCCGCTTTTATTCTCCTTGAAATCTACCCATCTACCTGAATCTTTCCAGATTCTGAGCACCTTATCATTGTCAGAGTCTCTATAGAGAGGTTTGGCTCGGAATTCTTTGCCATGATCGGTTAAAGTATATCCAATATCCTGAAGGATTTGGCGAATTGAATCGCAATCAATCACAGAATTTCTCCGTCGTCAGAGTCGTTCAACTCTGGCCGCATGGATCTGGCTTGGACGATTTCCGATAGGGTGCCGCGCTCTTCGACGTTAAAATTATCAATATTGAAGCTGATGAAGTTGTTTTGGTAGCGGACTTTCTTGCCCTCTTGGATTCGAACTAGGTCGTGGTGGCCTGCTGAGTCCTTTCCTTGGAACCGAGTAGCGAGAGGGATGAGCTTATGAGACCCGAAGTCCTCGCCATCATCGGCTATCTCTTCTACAGTCTTTCTGCGGAAGATACCCACGAAGGAGGCGAACCACTGAAGTCGGTCAGACTGAGCGATGGCGCTGCTGTCATCGATTCCATTTTCAGCAGATCTATTTAATTGGCAGGCCGTGAGAATTGCTATATTCAATTCGCTGCAAAGCTCCTTCAAGGCATTCACCTTGTCTCCAATCAATTGATACTCTTGCTTGTTCTTGTCGGATTCTCCAGTCAGCTTGATATAATCATAAACTACGACAGCATTGTTTCCCCGACCGACTTCAGCGAAGTACCAACGCTTGACTATAGAGGCAATTTCTGCCACTGGCTTTCCAGAGACTTGGATGTGCTTGACTTGATTTTGGATCTTTAAGATTTCGGATTTCTTCTCTTGGAAAAGTTTGAAGAGATTGGCATTCTTTTTCCAGTTGCCCGTTTCGAGATACCATACAGGAATCTGAGTGATGGACGACGCGATGCGGAACTTCATGTCCAGCGTAGACATCTCGGTATCGAGGACTAAGGCCTTGCAGCCCGGGTTCAAGGAAGTGACCTTGATGGCTAAGTCATTGAGGATGGTGCTTTTCCCGTGTTTCGGGCGGCTAACCCAAGCATACAAGTTGCCAGCGCGTATGCCGCCGTACAAACGATTAAAATTCGGATAAGGAGTAATAAGGCCAGTATCTTGAATGGGATTATTGCCTCTCTCTTCGATTATCTCGATTGTGTTTTTGGTGATGTCTTCTGGCTTATTATTTTCAGTGGTGTAGATAGAGATGTTTTTATTGTAAATTACATCTGATTGAGTGATGATTTCTTCAATCGGCTTCTCGGCGCAAGAATTAGCGAACTTTTTGATTTCTTCACCAGTCTCCTCGATTTCTCTGCGAATCCTGAGCTTCAAAAGCTCCTTGGCGGACTCAATGACTCCGCTCTTGGTTGTAGGAATCAAGCAAATACTATTCACATAATTAAAGATGTCAATATTCTGGTCTTTAAATGTTATGCCCAAGTTTTGGCACTTTTGAGAAATCAATACTTTGTCAATCTGCTCTCCCTTATTGAAGGTGTCCCGGAAGACGGAGAAAATAGTGTAATGGACTTCATTAACAAAATCATTTTCAGTAAGGAAACTCTCAATGTCGGCGTAGGCTTCTGGGTGGCGAATCAGTCCAGACAGTGCGTGCTTTTCAATTTGAAGGGAATAAATGGCCATTATAGAGTGATATCGTATTTGTCTTTAAAGAATTGCTTGTTGAGGTTCTTGACTTCATTCTCGTAGATTTCAACTAAAGTAAAATCATTGGCAACTAGCCACTTCTCTTTGGCTACGTCCCTTTTGATGGACTTCAAATAGTTGAGCCTAGAATCTCCGTGAAAGAACTTGCTGTACTCAGAGTGCTGAGAGCCTTGGACCTCTACAGCAATCTTACGTGTGGCGTTCAAAATGTCCACTTTTAGTCGAGACCCAAATACGGGGAATTCCTCGTAGACGATGTGGTTTTTCCAGAAGTCTTTGAGGAATTGTTTTGTACTAAACTGGATTTTCGACCTAGAGGGGCTGTCCCAATTGATTAGATAAGAGGAGACATTTTTGTTTACTATTTTACCATATAAATTGTAGAGCTTCATTTCTTAAGGACTCCAATAAACTTATTGAATAGATAAGAGGTAATCTTAGGATTTTCTTCTAGGAAGTTCTTTAGATTAGCTTCTCCTTGGTGCTGCTTAGGCAAAACCAAGTCTACTGCTGCAAGTTCTGCCACAAGCTCGTCTGTCATGGTGATCCAAGCTCCCTTGGCGTGAGCGAACTCCCAAGCTAGTAGCTGGTCTACAATCTCGTACTCC
>Ga0181355_1000028_pt1 | contig 47321 bp, 54 predicted proteins | sample Fa13VDMM15DN_FD_130099 | JGI IMG/M metagenome (GOLD analysis project Ga0181355, IMG submission 130099) | Freshwater viral communities from Lake Michigan, USA - Fa13.VD.MM15.D.N | ecosystem: Environmental > Aquatic > Freshwater > Lake | place: USA: Michigan | collected 2013-09-23 | reverse complement strand
TGTCCGATGGCTAGACGGTCAACGTCCGCCCCTGCGGCACCTACAGCAGCGGCCACCTGATCTGCGGCTACGAGTACTACTCCGAGACCGCCAAGAAATCTCGGCGCTTCGTCGACTTCCCGGAGGACTACCTCGAGGACATCGGCCTGAGCTACGCCGGCAAGACCCAGAACACCGGCGAGAAGGACACCCCGAAGTACTGCATGGCGATTGTGGTCCTCTCCAAGGAGACCGACCAGTTCTCGGTTCTGTTCGTACCCCAGCTCAAGCTGCGCGAACAGCTGGAGCGCACCTTTGCGATTGACGACTACCAGTACGAGGGTGACGCCATCGCCCCCTACTACTTCGCGATCAACCGCACCGGCATCAAAAAAGACACCGTCTACTCCGCCATCCCCGCCCTGAAGCCCGCCACCCCGGCGGCGATCGAGCGCTGGGAGAAGGCCCGTGACGGCATCTGGCTGCCGGCGCTCTTCGATGGGGCGGACCCGTTCGCCGGGCGGCCCGCCACCCCCAAAGGCAAGGCCAAGCCCAAGGGCCAGCCGCCTGAGGCGACCGACGCCCTCGGTGCAGCGGTGGCACCCAGTGCTGATCAGCCTGGCGACGCCTCTTCGTGGTAGCAGTTAAGACGGAAGTAATAATTATTTAGCTCTAGAAACCACCAAGCCTGGTGGTTTAGGGCTCGAAAGCTGCGCATTTACCTCAAATGTGCAGCTTTCTTGCATCAACTTGCGTTACCCTGCGTCAGCCGGGTCGCCTAGCAACACCATTGCCGCCTCCGCAGCCGAACCACTGCGAGCGGTAGCCGAGCGCACCAGCCAGCGCTTGGCGCTCGGCTCTACCACCATCAAGGCGTAAGCGATCGTCCTTGCCAGCTCCAGCAGCTGGTCATGAGACGCCTGCTCCAACGCCTTGACCCTCAGTCATCTCATCATTTCAAGATCATTCCATGAGTCTCCAGGCTTGCGCTGTTTCCTTCGATCAAATCGTCGACAACATCAAGACCGGCCTGCGCGAATGCCTTGACCGGCAGCGCCAGCTGCCCTTTTCACGCACGGCCACACAGGACATTCACGTCCTGCCCATCGCGCCGTTCAGCGAACACAGGCCAGAACACTGCGACCAGGCGTGCCGAGCGCTACTGCTTGAAGGTGCCATCGACTCCTACCGCATCGTCCATCACACCACTCGCACCTGCGCACCCCATGACAGCTCAACCGTGTGCGTACCCACCCCCCTCGAGACCCCAGTGGTCATCGCTATCTGTCGCCGAGATCCTCGAAAGACTGGAGAAAGCGACCGGGCCCCAGGACGTCAAGAGCATCCTCAGCCAGAGTGACGAGCAGCTGCTGGCGCAAGCCTGGGCGCTCCTTGGCCCTGTGCAACGCGGGGCCCTGCTCCTGACCCGCGCCTTCCGCGGCGCTTCCATCCTTTCCGACGAGTCCCATGACAAACCCGCAGAATCAGCCGACCCTGCCGGACCTGGTGAAGAAGCTGATTGACCGCCTCGATGGGATCGCCTCCCATCTGGAGTTCCAGTCTGCCCAGCTCACGGCGATGGCTGGCAATCAGCACGAGCTGCTGCAGCGCCTCAAGTCCCTCGACCTCAACGTCGAGGGCTTCACCAACTCTGGCGCCAGCTTCGGGGCCTACCAGATGGACCAATACACCATGGCCTATCTCACCCTGCTGGGGCCCCTGCTGTCGATCAAACTCCACAAGGAGTTGGGGACGATGAAGATCCCCGATGTCATGAAGGCCGTGGCCCCGATGACCCGCGACGCCCTCGAGGAGATGGGGGCCTACCGCCAGGCTCAGCAGGGCAAGGACCTGCTGGCCAATGTCATGGGCACCGCTGGCGATCCGTGGAAAGATGCTGTCCCTGAACCCGGCTCCGACTGGACCGACCTCGACTCATGAGCAAGCCCCAACCCTCCGACTGGAAGCACGACTTCATGGGCCAGATCAGCGACGTCCGCATCACCAAGGGCATGGCCCGCTACAAGACCCCCTGGTGGCGCAAGCTGCTGATGCGGCTGCTGCCGGGCAAGGGCTGGACCTACGTCCGCTTCACCCGCAAGCCCTAGCTGGTGTACCCTGATCCCGGGATCAGTGAAGGGAACCCTGGAGAACGCCCTGGCCATTGGTCGGGGCGTTTTCTTTTGCCCCACCGTGCATGCTCAGGCACCAGCCTCGATAGCCTTGGGGTTCCAGCACAAGCAGCAATGGCGGACCAGGGCAGCACCGAAGCGGCACGGGAATGCCGCGGCAGGCAATGGATCTGGGGCGGCCTGGCCGCCCTGCTGCTGGCCAACGGCGTGGCCCTGTTCGTCCCTTCCGACTTCTCTGCGCGCGCTACCGCCAAGACCGACTCCGCCTCAGCGCTGAACCTGAAGCCCACCAGCATCCAGTCCCTGGCCGCCAGCCCCCGCGATCACGGTTGGCAGCAGTTGTTCGCCGTCGATCGCGACGGCCGGCTCTGGACCTGCCAGGTGAGCAGCAGCTTGATCTGCAACTGGCAGCTGATCCTGGTCGGCCGGCGATGATGCTCGCCGTCGCCTGGTGCCTTGCCAGACACGGCTCCTACAGTGGGTCTCACATGAGACGCCTCCGTGCCGATTCGCCTCGAGATCAACGGCAGGCGGCACTATCAGGTCGCACCGGAGGTCTATGTCCCCTCGGTCACGACTGTCCTTGGAGCGACCGCCACGGCCGCCAGCAAGGCGGCCCTGAACAACTGGCTGGCCAACAACCCTGGCGGGCGGGAAGCGGCCGCTGAGCGGGGCACCGCCATCCACGCCGCCTGTGAGGATTACGTCCGCGGCCGTCCGGTCTCGGTCCCACCCGAGATCCACTGCTACTGGGATGGCCTGGCCCGACACCTGGATTCCTACGACTCCTTCATCTGGAGCGAGGTGCCGCTGCTGCCCCAACACCGCCACCTGATCGACGCCGAGAGCGGCATCGCCATGGTGTATTCACTCGAATACCGCTACGCCGGTGTCCCCGACCTGATCGCCCTGCGCAATGGCAGTCACTTCCTGGTGGACTTCAAGACCTCCAACAACCCCTACTGCCGCTTCTACCCCGACGAGGCCGTCACCGAGGCCGGCGGCACCTTCGGGGGCTGGATGAAGTACCTGAAGTGCGCCACCCAGTTGGCCGCCTACAAGATCGCCATCAAGGAAACCCTCGGCATCCACATCAACCGCGTCGAGATCCTCACTTCCACCCCTGAGATCACCCAGCGCTTCCAGATCCACGGGCCCGAGCTCAAGAAGTTCGAGGTCAAGTGGCTCCAGAAGGTGCGCGCCTACCAGGACCTGGTGCAGCAGGAGACGGCAGCAGCTGCGGCAGGGCTCACCCTCGAGGAGCTGCATGCCCTGCCGGCCGCCAAGCAGAAGGAGCTGGTGACCGCCTGAGCGGGAGCCGCCCCTAGAAGGGGAGCAACTCCCCGTCGTCGGAATAGTTCTTGTGTCTGGCAAGTTCAGCGTTCCGCGCCTCCAGCTGGCGCGCCGCCGCCACGATCTGCTCCTCGGTCATGTCTTCTAGCAGCTCACGGAGAAAATGATCTTCACTGGGGACGAGGCCCATGTCGATGTAGAGGCGGCGCAGCTCCGGGCTCTGCATCGCGAAACGGCTGGTGATCACGTCCACGCCCGGGTAGAAAGCAGGCCCAGTCTATCGTCGGCTTTCGAGGTGCTCTCCTGAGCTTGCGCTACGCTGGCTCAGCCTTCCGTAAGAAGGCACCGTGCTGCGGTCGCCAACACCGCAGACCCGGGGCTGGCTGGTACACCAGCCCCACACCCTTGCTTCACTTGCCGAACGACATCGGTCCGCCCAGGCTTACCGGCGGATCCGGTGGCTTCGGCGGCGGCGGACCTGCAGGCGGCATCCGGTACAGGTCCTCGAGGATCTCCCTGCGACGACGTGCATCGATCGCCGGGTTCGGCGTCGCATACCCAAGGGCAAACCCGCCAGCTCCAGTGGCCAGTCCCACCCCCTGCATGTAGCAGCCGGCATCGAACTTCGTCGAGTTGACCCGGCAATCCACGATGAACACCAGTCCCAGCCCCGTCAGCAGGCCCGCCATGGTGAACACCGGCGTGGGCGCCTTCATGGCTTCACCCTCTCGATCCGTCCCATCCAGCCCACCACCTCCCCATCCACCCGCACCGCATCAGCTGTCACCCGCACCGGAATCAGCTGGTTGGTGCGCAGATTCCGCAGCCGTACATCGCAGATGAAGTCCCGGCCGTCCTCCACCGCTGAGCTCCAGCCTTCGACGTACTCGCTCAGGTCAGACGGGGCGATGCAGTTCTTCCAGCCCAGGCCTGTCGCCTCCCCTTGCTCCATGCCCAGCAGGGCCAGCAGAGGCCGACTCGATTGGACGTGCTCTCCCTCTGCATTGGTTGAGTAGGTGAGCATCCCCGTGCTGTCGCGCATCGAGTGGCTCTGGGCTTCCACGATCGCCAGGTGCCGGCGGATCCGTCCCAGGGCCACCTCATTGCGCTTGGTCAGGTCGAACAGGGAGCTGCCACCGTTGGGATACAGCTGCTGCCGCATCTGCTTCTGTTCCGACAGCACCAGGTCCAGCTTGCGCTGCGTCTGATGCCCTGGCAGCAAGCGTCCGGCTGCGGCCCCGCAACGCTGCAGCAAGGGCAGCACCCAGGGATTCTTCTGCGTGAACCCATAGGCCACCGCGCCGACCCCGAAGACCCAGCTCAAGCGCTCTACCAGTAGGGCCAACAGCACTGGATCCATGGCCCGGCACCCGCTCCGGATCAGGGAGCCCGTTCAGATTCTCAGGCCATTCTGGCACCGCCAGAAGCGCGACGTCAGCCCAGGGGTTGACGTAGGCGAAACGCTTCGCGCACCGAGTCGGGCGTCGAGCGAACCAGCAGGGCAAAACCATCGACCAGATCCTCGTCGATCTCGCCAGTTTCGATCAGGGCATCAAGGGCCTGGGACCGGATACCCAGTCGTTCCAGGATCTCACCGCTCATCCCACTCTCATCGACCACCTGAGCCGGCCATTCATACGGCGTCAGAGCTGCCGGCTGCGCGGCTTGCGGGCAGCCGGACTCACCCCAGCGTTGTCCTGCCTCTTGCAGTGCCTGCAGCAGCCGTACCAGGCCTTCCTGGCCGGCCTCCGAGCGGATCCAGGACTCCACCTGATCGGCGTCCACCCCTGAGAGGTACTCCCCGCTCTCGTAATAAGCCATCAAGGCGTCCATCGTCACCCCCAGCTGGCGGGCCAACCCCGCCTGGATGGCGCTGCCGATCTTGAACGGGTCAACACTGCCTCTCAGGTACTTCGTGAACGTGCCGCTCTCGACGCCGATCGCTGTGGCCAGCTTGCGCTGGCTGAGGTTGCCGATGACCATCGCCTGGTTCAGGGCCTGGATGAAACGTTCAATGCGCTGGCGCTCAGCGTCTGTGCGCTGCTTGGTCGATGCCGGGTCGCCTGGCGGTGTCGAACTTTTCACGAGGCGTGACGTGGACATGGTTTAACGCGCAAATACTAAAGAAATAAAGGCAAGGCAACGAGCGGGCGCACCACCTTGGTCAATCTGTTGCATCGGTGTCTGTTCTGTGTCAACCGTATCACGCATGGCGCAGGTGCGCGCATCCCGGTTGACATCGCGGCAACAACGCCGCAAGCTGCATCTCGCGTCCCTCCAGCGGCACCACCGCCCCTTCATGACTGACCGCCCCATCTCCTGGTCTGCCCACCCCGACATCCGCAACAAGCCCTCCGTCTGGGAGCCCCGCTTCGGCTACGGCTGGCAGCGGCGAACAACTGATCTCAAGGGCCTGATCGACCACATTGCTGACGGCGGCGCCTTCATTGCCGCCGCGATGACGTCTGACCACCGCACCGCCGCCGCGTTCGAGTCCGCTTCACTCGTGGCCGTCGACATCGACTACGGCCTGACGATCAGCGAGTTCGCAGACCACCCCCTGGCCGCCTCCGCCTGCTGCGTCTACAGCACCCCATCCCACGACCCAGGCAACGGCAAGCACCGCTTCCGCGTCCTGTTCCGCCTCCCCGAGACCATCCATGGCGGCGACCTGTACAAGGCGATCGTCACGATCCTCACCAACGCCCTCGGCGGGGATCGCAGCTGCACAGACCCCACGAGGCTGTTTTACGGCAACTCAGATGCCGCCCACATGGGCGTCGATGTGAATGCCGTCCTCGACAGCCAGATCATCAGCGACGCCGAGGCTTTCCTCGAGCAGCAGCGCTCCGCCTGCCGCGATGCCGCTTCTGAAGTGGACGAGATCTCAATCCTGCGCGCCATCCACGTCCTTGAGCAGGTGATCGAGCCCACTCGCGACGGCGAGCGCGACAGGTTCGTTCGCATCTCCGCGGCCGCCCGCGCCGGCGGAGATGCCGTTTTCCCGGCCTGGAGCGACTGGGCTTCCCGCGGTCACCACGGCTCAGGAGGCAACAGGCGCCAGTCCTCCGAGCGCTGGTTCGCCGGCCTCAAGGGCAGCTCACTGGGAACCCTGTTCTTTCTGGCCTCCGAGCAGAACCCCAGCTGGCGCGATGGTTTGCCCGACGAACTGCGCAGCAGTGAGGGCTACGGCTTCAAGGGGCACAGCGACACCTGGGCGGGCTACGACCTTCTCGATTTCATGGGCGACCCGGACGTGACAGTGCCGGCCACGCCGCAGGCCTCGATGTTCGATGCCAACTCTCCCTGGGCCCAGGTGGCCACCCCGGCCGCGCCGAAAGCCCCCGGCTACGAAGACGCGGCCTTCGAGGGCGACCCCCCGCCGCCGACCAGCAGCAAGCCCCCCGAAAAGCGCGGCCCCGGTCGCCCGAAGAAAGCCAACGTGGTCGAGCAGGCCATGGGCCGGCTGCGCAATCTCTACCCGGGCTTGCGCCGCAACATGGTCACCGACCAGGTCGAGTTCGGCCCCAAGGACGCCCCCCAGCTGCTGCCGGACTCCAGCACCACGTACATCCGCCTCAGTCGTGGGGATAGCGACCTAATGCCCAAGACGATGGTCAACGACCTGATCCAGGTCATCGCCTACGAGAAGCGCTACAACCCGGTCAAGGGCTACCTCGACACTTGCCTGTCGGCCCAGGCTCCCTGCCCCTACTTCGATCGATTGGCCAGCGAACTGTTGGGCATCGACGGCGAGGACAGCGACAACCTCCACCTCGAGGGGCAGCACATCGCCGATGTGATCCTGCGGCGGTTCTTCATCGCAGCAGTGGCCCGGGCCATGAAGCCCGGCTGCGATGCCCCCTGGATGCCGGTCTTCGTCGGCGCCCAGAACGTCGGCAAGAGTGCTTTCCTCCGCTACCTCGTTCCGCCTCAGCACTCCGGACCCGCCTGGTCGACCACCGTGCAGCAGGGCATCGGCTTCCTGAAGGAAAAGCCCCACATCCTGCATGCCGGCTGGGTCGTCGTGCTCGATGAAGTCGAGCGCTACTTCCAGCGGCGCTTCGTCGAGGAGCTCAAGAACCTGGTCTCCACCGCGGTCGATTACTCCGCCAAGAAGTACCAGAACGAGGCCCTCTATCCCAGGTCCTTTGTACTGGCTGGCGCCACCAACAACAAGGACTTCTTGGTCGACCCCACCGGCAACCGGCGCTTCCTGCCGATCATCGTCCACGGCAAGGTGCCCAGCCCCGACGACGCCCGGGTCAAGATCATCGACCTCGATCGGCTGCAGCGCGATCGCGATTCGATCTGGGCCGCCGCCTACGCCGCCTACCTGGCCGGCGAGGAATGGACCTTCTCCTCCTACGAGCTGGGGCTGGTCAACGCCTACATCGACGGCTTCTCCCACGACAACGCCGTCGGCCCGATGGTCTCCCGGGTCCTGGGCGTCCACACCACCGGCATGGTGAAGGGCCGCCGCTACGTGCTGCTGGCCGAAGTGCTCCAGCAGATGGGCATCGACGTCACCGCTTTCAAGAACATGCAGATCCCCGTCTCCGACGAGATGAAGCGCCTGGGCTGGGTGCCCACTCGGGTCCGGATCTTCGGCAAGGTGACCAGGGTCTGGCTGGAACCCTCGACCAAGCCCCCCGGCTGAGTCTCAGTGAGACAGGCTGGTCGTGACGCTCGGCCGAGAACCACTGCAGGGGAGGGCCTCCTCCCCGCGCTATCTCCTCAGTCTCATGACACGTCGCGTGGGTCTAAGACTGAGAGGGGGGCGCGTCACGCCCTAAACCCCTGGCAGCAACAGGTTTCAGGGGGTGCCGTGCTCGTCAAGCTCTCCCCCTATCCTGCCGTCAAAATTGTTTATTCCCATGCGGACGCCCTTCCACCCTGCAGCGCACCCTTTGACCCTTCACGTCCAACCAGCGGATCCGGCTATGATTCCCACGTCCCAAACTTGCTGAAGAAGAGCAAGAAAGGGGGATATAAAATCGACAGAAGGACAGGGATCCGGCTTGACCGAGTGCGTGCACCCCTGACACCTGTTCCCGCAAGGGCTTTCTCGGGCCTTCGGGCCGATAAGGCGCGTGCACAAGCACCCCAAGCAATGAGTACCAATCTAGTCATACCAAGGGCTCTTGAAGCGTGGATGTTGCAACCCACTTCTTGCGGCCCAGCATTCCACGACTCTCGTCACGCCCTCCACGGCTCCCGACCCTTCACGGCCAATCTCCGAACCGTCCACCCATGAGCATCGATTTTCACGGCCGCCAGTCGGTTCACCCCCTCGAGGACCGCGACCGGCCCACCGTTGACCGCCTGCTGGCCTGCACCCCAGGCACCTACACCGACCAGGACGTCGTCGACCTGGCCCGCCTGCTCACCCGCTACCGCGACTTCCCCGGCGCGGTCAGCCTCCGCCAGGGCCTGATCACCGCCGCCAAGGCCATGGGCTTCACCGGCCGCGACGAGCTCAACACCGCCGCAAGGCGTATCTGGCAATCTGGGTTCAGGCCGGGCGACGAGAAGGCTGACACAGGTGTAGGATCTGGCGCAGATGTGCAAGCCGCAGAATGAGTTTTGAAGGGCACCTGGCCAGCACCTTGGCCGCCGCAAGGCCCGACTTCCGCGCCTTGAAGCAGGCAGGGGAGAAGGTGGAGTGATGCTAATAGCAGGACTGGCCATCTACTTTGGTGTCGGCTTGGCAGTCACAGTTGGCTGTATATGGTTAGCAGATCGAACAGTTGAAACACTCTTTAAGGACGATGAACTATGACCACTCCCACCGACTTCCGCGCCTTGTGCGCTGAACTGGCCGACGAACTGGACGAGTGGATTGAGGGCTACCTGATCAACGATCCGGCCGACGAGCACACTGCTGCCGCTCAGGCGATGGTGGACCGCGCCCGCACCCTCCTCGCCGCGCCGGTCCCGGTGGGCGAGAGGTTGCCTGTACCTGCGGATTTTGATACTGAAGGCCGGTTGTGGTGGTTCAATCGCGCCGGGATGCCTGAGTGGCAGCTAGTTGATGGCGGCCCTTATGGCAACTACTGGCTGCCCCTCTGGGCGCTGCCGCTGCCGGAGGCTCATGGCTGAGCCTCCGTTCCTGGTGTGGGAGTGCAGTGAATGCGGCTACCTGCGAAGTGACCTGGAGCAGCGCGCCTTGCGATTCCCGATGCCCTGCCCCTGCTGCAAGCGGAACGATTTCCGGCCAGGCGTTTCCTCTAGCAAGACCCACCCCGTCCCATGACCGACAACCTCCGCGCCATTCGCTACCCCAAGATCCCCAAGGACTGGGACCAGCGCTTCATGTACGAAGCTGCCGCCAAGGCCGCCTGGAGTAAAGACCCTTCAACCCGGGTCGGCGCCGTGGCGGTCCGAGATCGGCGCATCATTGCCACCGGCTACAACGGCTTGCCTGCTGGCATCCTCGACAGCAAGGAGCGCCTGCTCAACCGCGAGCTGCGCCTGGCTCTGACGATCCACGCCGAGCTCAACCTGGTGACATTTGCCGCCCGTCATGGCGTCTGCCTGGAGGGGGCCAGTGTCTACGTCTACCCGCTGCTGCCTTGCTCGAATTGCGCCACCTCTTTGATCCAGGTGGGCATCACCAAAGTCGTTGCACCCGACTTCGTCACGCCCATGCGCTGGGCTGAATCGATCGCCCGGGCCCGCCAGGTCTTCGGGGAGGCCGGCGTTGGCGTCGAGCTTCTGGCCGTGGAAGGCCCACTGCGCTGCGCCGCCGCCTCGAACCCGGATCGCGATGACGTTGAAGAGACGGAAGACGCCCATCTGCGACTGGTCTGAACGCTTGGCGCCACCTACACTGCGCCCACCCGCACGACTTCTCTTGCAAAGCAATCCCCCAGGCACTCGCATCAAAAGCCAGCTCGATGGTCGCCTGGCTCTGGTCTGCGGCCTGCCTGAGCGCGCTCGCGCCAATCTGATCCTGGTGCCAGTCATCATCGAGGGTTCCACCCGCCACGAGCTCTGGGCCACACACCGCTCTGAGGTCCTGCCCCTGGCGCAGCAGTTCAAGGCCCTTGGCGGCACGATCACCGCGCCGGCCGGATACCCACTGATGCCAGTCGTCTGATGGTCCGCCGCAAGACGGGCTGGTATCTCGGCGACAGCTTCCATGCCGAGACGGTCATGGGGCCGCCCTGCCTGTTCACTCGCCACAACCACAGCGCCCGCGATCTGCGCACGCCTCGCTACGTCGATACCCAGGCCTGCGTGCATTGCGTCGACGAGCTGGTGCAAGGCCAGCTGAACCTAGATGTCAACGCCGTCCTGCGTCCGTACCAGATCCACTACCTGGAGTTCTGGACCTTGGTCGACGTAGGCGCACCCGAAGACTGTTGGGAGCACCAGAACCGCCTGCTGGACTACGGCAGCCACACCTGGTCCAAGACCGTGCGCCGGCCCTCCTGGCTTGGTGGCGTTGCCACCCGCATCGCCCCCTATCGCGTCGCCTCCTGGTTTGCCTGGGGCGACACCGGCGCTCTGGAGGTCAAGCCTGTCTGCGGTAACAAGGCCTGCTGCAATCCCCTGCACCTGCGGGTGCAGCACGTCCCCCACTTTCACCACGCCGCCAGCATCAACCGCCTCAACCTCTGCCTGGAGATCGAGGCGCAGCAGTCGTACATCGCGACGCTGTTGCAAGAGCACAGGCAGGGCCCGCCAGAGCGCTTGTCCCTGTTCCGGCGCATCAGCCCAGATTGGATCGACCGCATCATGGCCGCCGTGGAGTGAGAGACAGTGAGACCGGCGCCTGGGATGCCAATAGACTGCTCCCATCTTGAGGCGACAGGAAAACCGATGGCATTTGGGCACTTCGATCCAATCACGGCGGAGCAGAACCGGCGCTTCATGACCTGGAGCCCCGGCGAGCAGCAGCAGGGGATGGGCCTTGTGGGCCAGGGTTACCGGTACACCGAGAATGACGCCGAGATCCCTGCCGGCGCCGATGTCCGGAGATTTGGCTCGGGCGGCAACAGCCTGGCCTACTACAAGCCTGCCGCCGCACCCGCTGCCGCCCCTGCCCCCGCTGCCGCTCCGGCTCCGCCGCCGGCCGCGGTGACCGCCTCCGGTGCCGGTGGATCCGCTGCCGCGCAAGCAACCACGGCTGCCAAGGATCGGGCCGAGGTCTCCTACCGCGAATCCCTGCCAGGCACCACCCACAAGCAGAAGTCCTGGATCCCCGGCAACCACTTCAACAATGCCAACCTGGCCACCCAGGGGATGCTCGATGCCGCCAGGGCCACCCAGGAGAGCACCACCAAGTCGGCTGATCGCTTCGATGCAGCGGCTTTGAACTCCTCTCAGTGGAAGGCCGACATCGACAGCCGCAACCTGGACAGGCTTTCCCCGGAGCTGAAGCTGCCCAAGAACCCGACCGAAGCTCTGCAGGCCTTTTACGGCGACATCTCCAACCAGATGAAGGGCTACCTGGTCTGACACAGCTTGCCTGGCGCAAGCTGTGTCTGTAGATTGCAGCGAGTCGCAAGCCTTGCTTGTCCAGCCTTCCCGCGCCCGACCCCCACTTCCGCGTTGCCCCGCTCGGCCGCATCGAAAAGCCCCAGACCATGGCCTGGCAGGCGATGCACCAGGACTACAGCGAGCACGCCGTCGCTGATGAGCCTGTCCCTGAAACCGAGCAACTGGCGGGCGAGATCGTTGTCAAGCACTTGCTTGCCGGAGAGCGCGGTCACTACGGGCCGCTGGAGCATCCCTCGATCTGCTTCAACGTCATCGGCTTTCCCCACGACCTGATGCAGCAGGCCCGCACCCATCGGGTCGGGATCAGCTTCGATGTGCAGTCTGGAAGATACACCTCCCAGAGAGTCGTCGATGTTGCCCGGGGGCATCGATCGATCGAGGAGGTCTTCTACTTTCGCCCGCTTGGCTCCTACACCGACCGCTTCGGGAAGCACTACGACTACACGGTCGAGCACCGCACCACCGACCTCGAGGTTGCAGCCCGCCTGGCGGACCTCTATGCCAGCCGGATCAACGCGGGCTTCTCCGAAGAGCAGTCCCGGGCCCTGATCCCCTACTGCGTGCGCCAGCACTTCGTGGTCAGCTTCAACGCCCGCAGCTTGATGCACTTTTTGGACCTGCGGGCCAAGGCCGACGCCCAGCTGGAGATTCGTCAGCTCAGCGACATGCTCTTCTCCCACTTCCAGGGGTGGATGCCACAGGTCGCCGCCTACTACGAGGACAAGCGCCTCGGCAAAGCCCGCCTCGCACCTTGACCATGCCCCGCCTGAATCAAGACCAGATCCTGCTCCAGTTCTTTCCTGAGATCCACACGACTGACAAGCCTGAGGTGATGCGCCGCGTCGGCACCATGGCCTGCCGCCTGGTGCTGCTCGACCTGCTCGGCTCCTACGAAAACGCCAGGGACGAGCGCGGTCCCGGCGCCCTGGTCATTCGCATGGTCGATGGCAAGCGCGACGCCATCTATGTCACGGCCAGCGACTTTGAAGAGGACCTGGAGATGGCCCAACGCGGCAATGACACCGGAGCCGTTGGCTTCCTCAGTGATGTGCTCAGCGCGATCGCGCAGCTCAACCACGACACCCACGCCTTGTTCGTCATGGCCGAAGGCCAGGGCGTTTCCTGCGTTGCTGTCCCCTTTGAGGCGCCCGAGGCGGCCATCGAGGAGATGCTGCGCGAGGTGGCCCCTTGAGTCGTCCCCGGCGCGGCAAGATCCCGGAGCACAGCAACTACATCGCCAGTGCTCCGCCGATCGATTTCGTCACGGCCAGCCGGGCCACCATGGGCGGCATCGACCTGGACCCCTACTCGACCAAGCTCAACAACAGCCTGATCGGCGCCCGCACCATCTTCAATCTCGAGGAGCAATCCCTCGAGGCGATCCTTGAGCGCGATTGGGGACCCTTCGGCAAGGGCCGGACCATGGTCTTCTGCCCCAGCGGCATGGATCCCAACCGCAAGATGCTGCACAAGCTGCTGCAGGAGTACCGCCAGGGGCGGGTCAGCCAGGCCGTGATCCTGATCACCAATTCCGAGACCGCCGCCAAGGCGCCCTGGATCTGGGACCTGCCCATCTGCATCCCCTTTCGCCGGCCGCGGGTGCGCTGGTGGAACGAGGAGCTCGACCGCTTCGACGCCTACACCCCGCCGCACTGGGGCTTCGTCGTCTACTTCCCGCCCCAGGGAGGTGACGATTTCATGGAGGGACTCAACAGCTTCCACGCTGGCTTCTCGTCGATCGGCCGTGTCGTTCTCAACGAGTTCAGCGGGGACAAGACGTGGCAGACGCATTACCGCCAGCTGTATCGCAAGGACTACTCGTTCCACCCCCACGAACGATGAGCTTCCCTCCGGCCAGCTTCCGTTTTCCCACTGGCGTTGACTGCCGGCTGGAGCGGGCCATCGTTTTCAATGGCGCCCTCACCTGGCGCCACGCCTTGCCGGCGCAGGCCCACCACTGGAGCGGCCTGCGCATGGAGCACGTCGATGGCATTGCCCGACTGGCCAGGGCCCTGCAAAACGCCGAGAAGGGCTTGGCCCCCGCCAAGCGCTGGAGCCCGTCCTGCTGGGAGGTTCTGCAGTGGTGGGAGCCGGCCCTGAAGGATTGGAGCAGCGGCCGGCGCGCCCTGCTCAGCCCGCGTCGCCACACGCCGCAGGAGGCCATGCGCCTACTGGAGGGCAGCCCCCTGCGCAGCGCCTGCAAGAACGACCTCATCGAGGTACTGATCCCCCGGCGCCTCAGTCGCCGGCCTGGGCCCTGACCTGCTGGCGGCTGTCCTCAAAGATCGCGTTGCCCTCGCGGTATTCCTTGCCGCGCAAGGCCGAGATCACGCCCCGCCGGCGGGCGGCATCGCTCGGATCGGGCCCGCCGGTGCTGCCGCCCATCACCGCGGCCTGCCTGTTGTCGCGTGCTGCCTGCTGCAGGTAAGAGCCGATCAGCCGGTCCGCGCGGCGACCCTGGTCGATGGTCCCTTTGGCTTCGCGATAACGACGATCCATGTGCTTACAAACTGCAAGACTTGGGGCTGCAAGCGCAAGCCCAGGGTATTAGGTTACCCAGGCTTGACCTCGCCGCATGCAACCCTCCTCAGGCAGTTTCCCTGCCGACGCACCATCTGCCAACCCGCTGTTTTTTCGCTCCTATTCCAGGCGCACTGCCGATGGCGGTCGCGAGACCTGGGATGAGGTTGTCGATCGCAATATCCGCGGCCTGACTCGCCTGGGCAAACTGAACGACGAGCAGGTTCAGCTGCTGCGAGAGCATCAATACCACCTGACCTCCTTGCCGTCGGGGCGCTGGCTCTGGGTTGGCGGCACCGAATGGTCCAGCGACCAGCGCAATTTCTACGGCTCCTACAACTGCTCCAGCGTCGAGGTGAACCACCTTTCGGCGTTTGGCCTGCTGATGAACCTGGCCATGCAGGGCACCGGCACCGGCGCGGTACTGAGCGCCGCCAACGTCCGGCAGCTGCCGTTGATCCTCAACCGCCTGGCGCTCAACTACAGGGGCTCCCTTGGCAGCGCACCGCCGGACAAGCGCTGCGCCCACACCATGGCGACGTTCTCCAATGGCGGTCACCTGGAGATCAAGGTCGGTGACTCTCGCCAAGGCTGGGTCGACAGCTACCAGAAGCTGCTGGAGGCTGCCTGCAATCCACTGATTGCCGATGGATCGCTCGACGTCACGATTGACCTGAGCTGGGTGCGCCCTCCCGGCGAACGGCTCAAGGGCTTCGGTGGGGTGGCCAACCCCACCGCCTTGCCTGAGATGTACGCCCGCGTCGCCCGTCTACTGAACAAGGCCACTGGCCGGCGCCTGTCGCCGCTGGAGTGCTGCCTGGTCATTGACGAGGCTGCCCGCTGCGTCGTGGCCGGCAACATCCGCCGCAGCGCCGGCATGCGCCAATTCGACGAGGACGACCTTGATGCCGCAGGCGCCAAGAGCGGTCTCTGGGTCCAGGACGCCGAAGGCCGCTGGTCCATCGACCCGGAGCGGGACGCCCTGCGGATGGCCAACCACACCCGGATGTTTCACCACAAGCCCTCCTACGAGGAGGTGCTCGATTCGGTGCGCTCCCAACACGCCAGCGGCGAGGGTGCCATCCAGTTCACCCCCGAGGCGCTGGCCCGCGCCAATGCCGACATCCTCAGCCAGCAGTGGCTCAAGGAGGGCTTCCTCGAAGCAATCGAAGAGGGCGGCCTGGGAGCGGGCGCCCAGTCCCTGTCGATCATCCTGTTCGGCAAGCCTGACCTTTATGAGCTCGACCACGGGCAGCGCCGGGAGCTCGAGCACCGCATGAGCCGCTTCGGGCTCAACCCCTGCGGCGAGATCATCGGCTCCGACTTCCTGTGCAACCTGGCCGAGGTGCACCTCAACCGCCTCGACCCCAACGACACTGAAGCCGTCAATGGCGCCTTCCGCGCTGCGGCCATCACCGTGGCCGCCCTGCTGCGCCACCGCTTCCGCGACGAGCGCATGCACGTTGCCCGCGACCTCGATCCGATCGTGGGGGTGTCCTTCACTGGCCTGTTTGACTACTTCGTTGCCCAGCTGGGCGTCGAGTGGCTGCAGTGGTGGGCCGCGGGCCGGCCGCCCCACGACCAGGGCCGCAGCTTCTCGGCCCATGAAGCCAAGGAATTGCGGCGCTTCCGTCAGATCGTCGAGGCCGAGGTTGCCGCGTTCTGCCAAGAGCACAGCCTGAAAGTACCGAACCGCTGCACCACCGTGCAGCCCGCCGGCTGCCTGAGTCTCGACGCTCTGCGCGTTACCGACATGGGCCTGCTGCTGCTCGATGAGGCTCGCGACCTGATCGCGTGCAGGGCCGATCCGCTGACACTGCGAGGCGGCCATGAGGTTCCTGCCTGCGTGCTGAACGAGCCTGGCCCCGCCCTGCGCCTCACCCTGGTCAGCGGCCGGCAGATCGTTTGCACCCCCGATCACCGCTTCTCCCTCAAGGGGCTGCCTTTTTGGGTCCACGCCTCAGGACTGAAGGTCGGCGACGAGCTGGAGGCCAACCGCAAAAGCCCTCACACGGGCAAGCCGGCCCTGAATCTGCTCCTGGGCGAGGAGATGGGCGAACTGGAGAAGCAGCCCGAGCAGCTCAGCATGGCCTTGGCCTACGTGGCCGGCGTGCTGCTGGGCAAGGAGGCCACCAAGATCACCATGGCGCCCCTCAAGGCCGCCAGCGAGCGCTGCCTGCATCTGGCCTTCCCGGCCACCGAGGAGGCCGTGGCCGATCGCGTGATGGACCACGTCAGCGACCTGTTTGGCGTGAAGCTCAACCGACGCCACGCCGGGCGCACCATTCACATCTACACCCGTCAGGCGGCCCTGCGCGCCTGGTTTGATCTCAATGGCCTGCTGCTGCGCCAGGACGGCAGCAGTGACCGGCTGCCCCTGGGGCTGCGCCAGGCTCCCACCAGTTCGATCCGCAGCTTCTTCAGCGGCCTGATCGATGCCACCGCCTGCAAGCTGCGCCACCAGCCGCCCACGATCAAGATCACAGGCGAGACCCTGGCCCGACACCTGCAACAGGTGGGCGAAGCCGTCGGCCTGGTCTTCCGGCTGCAGAGCGTTCCGGATCACAAGACTCCGTACTGGCGCCTGGTGCTCTCCCGTTACTGGAGCGATCCGGCCGCTCTGGACTACCTCAAGCTCGACGCCCTGCACTGCCAGGGCAGGGACATGGGTCCCACCCACAACTGTTTCGGGCATCGCTATTTCGCCATTGCCTCGATTGAGGCAATGGCAGTTCCCGTTGCCACAGGTGACATCTCGATCGACACCGATGATGACAACGCCTGGTACTGGGCCGGGGCGATCAAGAGCCACAACAGCAAGTCGTTGTTGACCAATGCCTCCCCGGGCTGGCATCCGCCCAAGGCCCCCTACTACATCCGCCGCATCACCTTTGCCAAGGACGACCCGATCGCCCTGGCCTGCATCGACTACGGCTACACCGTTGTCCCCTCGCAGTCCGACAAGGACAGTTCCGGTCGGCTGCTCGATGATCCCCAGGATTCCGCTTGCACCGAATGGCTGGTGGAGATTCCCACAGCCACCCCTTGGGCCTCCCTTGAGGGGGCGGCCGAAGTCGACCCAGGCAAGTTCTCTGCCCTGGCCCAGTTCGACTTCTACATGCAGGTGCAGCAGCATTACTCCGGCCACAACACCAGCGCCACCGTGGAGCTCACCGAGGACGAGATCGAGCCGTTGGCCCGTTCCATTCACGCGGCTATCGACACCAATCAGGGCTACATCTCAGCGGCCCTGTTGGCCCGCTTTGATGACAAGGAGACCTATCCGCGGATGCCGTTTGAGCCGATCACCAAGGAGCGCTACGACGAGCTCTGCGCAGACGTGCTCAAGCGTCGGGTGCGGGACGACTTCCTCGAGGCTTTAAGCCACTGGGACAGCCACGCCAAAGGCGGAGCCCCCCAGGTGGAGGGCCCCGCTGGCTGTGATTCAGATCGTTGCCTCATGCCGGAGGCCAAGCCCGAAGGCTGATCAGAACCCCTGCTCGACAGGGTCCTCGTCCTCGCTCACCTGGTGGGCGGGGACGTTTTCATCTGTGATGGTCCGGGCGCCCACGTTGATCGCCACGGCAGGCAGCTGAGTGCCCTTGAGGTAGCCGGCGCACGTCCAGAGAGCTTTCTCAATGCCCTCCTTCCCGCTCAGGTTGCCAGAGCGGATCGCGCTGGCAATGCCCTCCAGCCGGTGGGCCAGCGCCGCGGTGGGATTGCCGCCCGGGTCGGGGCGGAACGGATCGATGGCGATCGCCATCTGCCGGCAGGCCCCGTTCCAGTGCAGGGCAACCCCGTCGAACTCAATGCCTTCGGTCATAGCCCCAGCTGCTGGTTGATCTCGGCCATCTGCCGGCTCATGCCGGAGATCGCCGCCGCCAGCTGATCCTGACTGGCGGCGGCCAGCGGCAGGGCAGCAGGGGCAGCCGGCAACGGCAGGCCAGCGTTCTTGCTCACCGCCGTGACAACCGCGGACAGGGCCAGGTCAAGCTCTTCGCGGGTGATCACCTCCTTGAGGATCGGCCGCAGCTCATCACGGGTGGTGAACACCTGGGCCAGGCCCTGCTCTCGCTGATAGAGAAACGCCTCCACATCGGGGCGGGTGGCGACCTCAGCGCGAGTGGGGCGCTCGCTGATGTCACGGCGCAGGTCGTCGGCCACACGGTCCACACCCTGCAGGGCGGCGATATGCTCGCGGCGCAAGCCGTTCAATGAGAGCCGGCCGCCAAGGAAGCCGCCGGCCGTACCGATCGCGGCCGCCACAGCGGCGGAGAGGAGGTAAGTCAGCATGGAGAGGTGCAAGATGCAGCAGGCAGCTCGCACTCTACCGTCCTTGACTCACGAGGACCAACGCCTGGCGATCCGGCGCCTGAGTGGATCGAAGCCGGCGAACGGCTTCATGCTGCCGCTGCCGGCGGGCGCCGGCTCGAGGAAGTCGATCGAGGCGATCGTGCCGTCCTGGGACAGGACCCGTCCCGTCCCGCCCTGCTTGCCGATCCGAGCGCCTTCTCCCACCTGCTGGCCCTTGGTCACCCCTACCTCGTCGAGATGGCCATAGAGGACGTCGACCGGCTTGCCGCTGCCTGGATCCACCGACTCGACCACCACGTAGTTGCCGTAGCCCTTGCCCGACGCACCCCGGCCGCCGCCCTGGGTGCCGATGTCCTTGACCCGCCCGGGCAGGACCGAGCGGAAGTTCTTGTCCTCCCAGTAGAGATCGATCCCCGGCTGCCCCTGATCAAAGGAGGTCGAGACCGAGCGCTTGAACGGCAGCGCGCCCGAACTGGCGCTGCCCGCCCCATCGAGCGCCGATGGTTGCTGCACCGGGGCGGTTGCCGCCACTGGAGGCTGCACCTGAACCGGGGCCGGGGCGGGAACGGCCGTGCCGGTGGCCTGCCCCAGCAATTCAGCGCCCGCCATCCGCTGCACTTCCCTCCCTTGGCCAGCCCGGGCCGCCAGGTAGTTCAGTCCGGCATTGGCACCCACTCCGACGCCGCCAGCCGCCACGGCCGCACCGATCGCCGCCAGGGCGACGCCTTCGGCGCTCTGAGCCCCAGGGGCCGTGGTGAACAGCGGCTTGCCCAGGGTGTTCAGGGCGGCGTAGGGATCTACGCCCGCATCCAGGGACACCCCTCCGGTGGCAGCTCCCCCAGCTGGCGCAGGCGCGGATCCACGAAAGCCGGCCCCCGCAGCAGGGGGCGCCCCCTTCGCGGCAGCGGTGAACTTCGCCAGCAAGTCAGCGGCCTTCTTGACCGGCTGGCCGTAGTAGCTCTTGCCCTCGGCGGTCGGCAGCGAAGCCCACTCCGGGGCCAGCTTGGCCAGGGTGGTCGCATCCACCTTGCCGGCCATGACGTCATCGAGGTTCACCCCGCGCCGCTCGATCAGTCGCATCGCGGCGGCGTCCTGGTTGGCGGGGCTGAAGTCCTTGATGCCCAGCTGGTTGGCCACCCCGTCCCAGGTGGTCGAGAGAAACTGGTAGCGGCCGGAGGCGTCGGAGGCGTAGCCGCTCTTGCGAATAACGGCGCGGGGGTGGGCCCAACCCTTGGAGGTGTCGAAGCGGCCGCCACCGAACTGGACGTTGTAGTCGGCCCCCTCGGCGCCAGCGATCACGTCCAACAGGGCGCGGCCGTAAGGATTCTGGGCCGCCGCCTGGTAATCCTGCAGTGTTCTGGCCACACCTACCCCGGCGCTGAGTCCCCAGTCTACGGAGACCTGTCTTGCGTCTTGCGCGAGACAGGTGAGAGATGGTGCAAGCTCGGTTAGGATGGCGCACGCCAGGTCTACCTGTTCTTGTCCGTGTCATTTTCCAAGGCTTCCAACCAGTCCCACACCGAAGACGGCGACTGGGTGTCCACCGTCGAGATGTGTGACCGCCTGGGCATTTGCCGCTCCACCCTCTATCGCGTGCGGACCACTCCAGGCCTGATGAAGGAGGGCACGCACTTCATCCGCAAGAACCCCACCAGCGTGCGCTGCGGCCACCTGCTCTGGAGCCCTGAACAGGTGGGCTCCGTCTTCAGTCGCAACTGATGAACACGCCGATCGATCCGACCAAGTCGCCGGAGCTGCATCTCACGCCCAGCGAGGAGCGCGACCGGGTGAGCTACTGGCGGCGCCAGAACGAGCTCGACCAATTTCACCGCACCTTCAAGCCGCCGACCCACGAGGAGAAGCTGGCCATGGCCCAGGGCCGGCCAATACCCGAGCGCTCCCGCATCCAGGCCCTGTCCGACGACGCGGCCAACCAGTGGAGCCTCGAGGACATCTACGGCATCGAGCTGCCGGGCGAAGACGGCAAGGTCCTGTCCCCCACCGATCTGCAGCTGTGAGCATCGAGGCCATCCGCAACACCTACAAGGTGCCGGCCCGGCGCGGCGTCCGGATCATCTACGACGGTGACGGCACCGAGAGGTACGGCACGATCATGTCTGCCGCCGGCACCTACCTGCGCGTGCATTTCGATGGCGAACCGCGCCTGCGCCGCAGCACGCTGCACCCCACCTGGCACGTAAGATACCTGGAAAACGAATAATCGTCACTTACCCGGATTCCTGGTAGGCGACGCATTCTCAAGCGCCAGCCCAGGCTAACGAGGGCGACCCATGCACTTTTCCGTGGGTCTCACCAACTCCATTTGCAGCTCCAGTACCCCGGGGTGGTCTTATCGGTCTTCTCGCTGCAGTTGTGGCGGCTCTTGAAGTTCGCTCTGCGATCCTCGTCGCCATGGCCGCCACTGCCGCTGGGGCCGTTGCGGTAGTTCTGCATCGACGGATCCCCGAAGCGCACAATCTTCGGATCACCGTCGCCGTCCTTGACCAGCACGGCGAACTTCTTGCTATCGCCAGGCGTGCGCTTGGGCTAGCTGTAGCCCCGGAAGACTTCGCCGGCGTAGCGGATCGTGGCCATCAGCCGCGTCCCTTCTTCACTGGCACGCAATTCGGCACCTGGCGGCCGTCTTTGATCTTCGTGCCGATCGCCTCGTAGCCCTTCCAGCAGGCGGCGGCCAGCTTGTCTCCGGCTTTGCGGATGGCCATCGGCTTCTTCCCCGAAACGCTTCGACTCATGATAAGACCGGCGTACTGACCGCTGCCATCGCCCGCCGGCGGCGCTCTTCCGATCCGATCCAGCGCTGGTAACGCCGCCGATGCACCGCCAGGTCGTGGCCCATTGCCTGGGCAGCCATCTCGGTGCTGACGTGGCGCCAGGCCGGATCGGTGGCCATCGCCACGGCCCAGGCATGGCGCAGGTCATAGGGCGTCACCCGCACCAGGGGGTCACTTGCCCGGTAGCGGCCATCGGTGTCAGGAACCCGCGCCATCCAGGGCGGCAGCACCGTGCGCAGGCGGCGGCCAATCCAGTTGCCGATCAGGTGGTTGTTCATGCACAAACCCGGGTCTGCCGGATTGCCAGGCTGCCAGGGCTTACTTTGATCTCGTGATGAGACCACGATGGGACGAACGCGACGATGCAGTTGTTTTTGAGCCTCGCCCTGGTATGCACGCAGTCCATACCGCTCGATCCACTCCGGGCAGAGTGGCCAGACCCAGTGCTCTTCTCTGCTCTTGGTGCGCCACCACCCAGGGATCAGCGTCCAGTCCGGCGCGACATCTGGGGCCTCTGTGGTGATCGGACCGCACCACCACAGTTCGTGGTTCCGCAGCCCGTAGCAGAACATCATCGCCAAGCACCAGCGCTCCAGCGCGAAGGCCTCCCCGAGGCCGTCCAGGTAAAGCTCGGCCTCAGCTTTACATGGGATGCCCCGCGTGCTGCCCAGCTCGGCGTAGCGGGTGGGCTTGCTGCGCCGATGCAGCGCTCGCAGCCGCAGCGGCAGCTCAGCTGAGACGGCCAGCACGCCCAGGGCCCCGTGCAGCTGAGTGAGTGTCTCCACCCGGACCAGGAACGAGCTGGTCCCAGGCGTCTTCTCCATCGCCCAGGCCTCAAGGGCCGTATCGTCCCGGGCAACGCGGCGGCGGGCCAGCTCCCGCAGGGCGGCCCGGTAGTGGGAGGCGCTGGAGCCCTTGAGCCGTCCGGACCAGTGCTGCTCGACGCGCTCGATCAGCTCGCCCCAGGTCGGTCCACTGCTGGCGGCGGTCACCGGCCCAGTGACCGGCCACTCCGCCTCGCCCAGGGCGCAGATCTGCTGCATCGCCTGACGGACGTGCTCGTCCTCGTCACGAAGCAGCGGCGCCAGGGACCACTGATTCTTGTGCCCCGGCTTGGGCCGTAGGTCGCGCACGTAGATGAACGGGCTGGTCGGCACCTTGCGCAGCCGGTAGCGGGTGCTTTTGGCGGTGGCCTCCAGAACGCCGATGTCCCAGGCGCTCATCCTCCGGGCTTTGCCTTTCATGCGCGAGCCGCTGGGCGGGGAAATCGCAGGTAAAGGACTTTACCTCCAAACGCTTTACCTTGACCCACGCTGACTTTCGTTGACCCAGCTTGATCAACGTCTGAAGCCCCGAATCGACTGCGCCAGAGGGGCTTTGAAGGGGATCGAGGCGAAAAAGGTAGATGGCTCGGGGGAGACTTGAACTCCCGACCTTGGGGTTATGAACATCCCACCGCCCCCTGCACTGCAAGGGGAGAGGGGGTGCTTTACCTCTATCCCTTTACCTGCGGTTCAGTTTCGTCGGACCTTGAAGGAGTCCCGGAAGCCAGGGATCGCCGCATCCATCTGCGCATCCAGAGCAGCGCCCCGCCGGTTCAGCAGGTGCTGCAGGATCGCCCCACCGGTACCCAGGCCGGCGCCGCCCAGGATCGCCGGCAGGGAGCTGACGCCGGCCTCGCCGGAGTTGACCGCCTCGCCGACAGCGCCGGGATCGAGGTTTCGACCGGCCGCCTCGGCCTCGAAGGCGTTCATCTTCATGCCCATCACGATCGCCTGCTGGGCCACCTGGGGCGCACCGACAGCCAGCTCGCCGGCGCCCTTGATCAGGGACTTGAACTCCTTGGGGGCTCCAGGCATCGCGGCCAGGATCTGCTCAGGCGGGGTTCCGCTCAGGGCCGCCATCACCAGCTCACGCGCCTGGGGATCCATCGAGCCCCCAACGGTGCCCATCACGGCCTGGGCCACCTGCGGCGGCATAGCGGCCAGCTCGCCGCGGATCCCCTTGAGCGTCTCGCCCGTATAGTCCATCTCATCGTGAGCCGCTGCCTCGGCAGCGACGGCACCGCCGAGGCCCAGGCCTCCACCCATCACGGCCGTCTTCAGGGCGGGGTACATGGCATGATCACAGCTATCTCACGAGTCTACCGGCGAGATTCGCTGGGCCTCGCCTGGCTGATGACCTCGAAGGCGTGCTCGACGGGCCTGCGAAAAGCGCCGTTGACGACCTCCAGGCTGGTGATGTTCGAGGCCCAAAACAGCCCAACCTCTGGGCCTCCGTCGATCAAGTGATCTCCGCGGCCGTACTGGTCCAGCACTTCCAGCATCGAGGTGGGGCGTCCGTCAACGCGGACCGTGTCGGCCATGGCGCCTGCCATGCGCTGCATCACCCTGCCCCGAGTCCCAGAAGTCTACCGGCGAGACTCACCCAGCTCCGGTCGCGGATCCAGGCTCAGCTCCATGCCCTTCTCCACGATCGCCTTGAGCTCCTCGCTGCTGGGGTAGTGGCGCAGCAGCGTGCGGGCCGCAATCCTCAGCTCCATCGACAGGTTGCGGGACTCGGCTGGATCGGTCAGCCGCTGCAGGAAGGCTCTCGAGGCCACCACCATGGCCGCCGAGGCGCGTCGGCGCTTCTGCGGATCCATCGACAAACGGCAGCCATCTCTTGCATACTATTGGAAGCAGCTTGCGACGCTTTGCTCGATCCGGACTTCGAGAGCGCCATCGGCGGATCCCTCCGCCCCTCCAAGCGCTTCACCCCTGAGGAGCTGGAGGCTCGTTACCTCCTGGCGATTGCCAATGGCAGCCCCTTCACGATCAAGGCTCCCGTAGGGGAGGATCCCCCGAAGCCTGCTCCCACCTTTGATGAACCTCACGGCGAGTGCCGCAAGAGCGCCGAATCGAGCAGCAAGCCCCGGCTCGAGCTGGTGCCCTTTGATGTCATCGAGGAGATCGCCCAGGTCCTCACCTTCGGGGCGGAAAAGTACGACGCCAACAACTGGTGCCGCGGTGCCCGCTGGGGCCGTTACTTCGCCGCCCTGCTGCGCCATCTCTTTGCCTGGTGGCGCGGCGAAGACCTCGATCCGGAGACCGGCCTGGGGCACTTGGCCCACGCCGGCTGCTGTCTGGTCTTTCTGATGTCCTACCAGCGCCACGGCTGGGGCACCGACGACCGCTTCCGCAAGCCTGACGGCCTGCCCTTCATCAAGCACGACGGAGCCACCAATGACGCCTGAAGAAGACCAGGTCGCCCGCGATCTCCGCGCGGGTCAGATCGACATCGCCGAAGAACTCCAGCGCCAGCAGATCATCGAGTTCCAGGGGGCACGTCTCAACTGGCGGCTGCAGCGCGCCTTCGAGGAGAGCTTCCCGGGGCGCGCGTTCCAGCAGCCACGCCCTGCTCGCCCCCGGCCGGTGGCCGCCAAGCCGCAGGGGTTCGCATGAGCGGCATCTGGTACCAGTGCCACGGCAGCGGTCAGCCGATCTGCCGCTTCTGCCAGCGAGCGAGCCCCGCCCCTCACGACGGTGCGCCCGTCGAGCGCCACAGCGCACCGTCTGGCGCCAGTCGGAACACCTGCCCGGAGTTCTACCTGTTCGACGCCGCCCTGCCGGGGCGCTACCGGTTCCGGCCGCCCTGGCTGTACCGGCTCACCTCCTGGTGGCCCTGATGCTCGCAGACGAAGCCCTCTGCACCGGCACCACCCACCCGACCTGCCAGGCCTGCGCCCGCCGCCACTGGCCTGTCTCGATCGATCGCGGCCACTGCTGGAATGAGTGGTGCAACAACATCGCTCCGCCGATCAACCTGAGCACGGGCAGGTGCCCGGAGTTCGCTACCCGGGGAACTCCCCGCTCGGCGGAGTAAAGCTGCTCGTGTAACGACAGGCAGCTGTAAAACGCGCTGAATCGATGTAGCCGGGCCACCTGTCACCTCCCTGGTATGCAGCTCCGACTCTGTTCAGGAACACGGCTGGGCTAAAGCCGCTGACCGTGGATTGTAGGACTCCATCCCAGAAGACACGGCTGGTCGTGCCCTCTCGTGACCAGGCAAAGTGGTACCAAGTTCCGATCACGGGAGCGCCGTTGCTCGGTGTTTGACCGCAAAGAACCACGCCGTCGTAGTACACAAACAGACCGGGATCCAGGCGCATTTGCCTGTTGCCATCAGTGCACCCGAGAAAGCCACACAGGCCACTCAGCGAACTTGGATTTAGGAACATCTCACACGTAAAGTCACCGGCAAACGTATCGCCTGCCCACCCCAGGCAAGAACTGGTGTTACCAAAATAACTTGAGTTGCCAAACTTCTTGTTAGCAATACTCGTAACTGGACTGCCAATCCTGGTGATCGTTTGACTAAGCGCGCTGCTGTCGGTAAATACCGTACCGTTGTCCGCCCCTTCCATCTTCAGCAAGAGTCTCACCTGGGACAGGTACTGATCGTTGAACTGCGGCCAGGTATTTTCGCGTCTTGCCGCGGCCTGTTCGTTCGGCAGCCACAGTCCCGTCGCTATGCCTGTTGACGTCGCCCTTCGGACCCCGATCAAGCCGCCATTGAAGCCCAGCATCAGCCGATGTCCTCGTAGCTGATGATCAACTCCAGGATGCTGGCGGTATCAGCCTTGACCCTGAGACTGTCGCCTTCTTCCAGGTAGATGTAGGCCTCTCGCGCCACCAGGATCTGGGTGGCTCCGGCTGGCACAGAAAGCAGCTTGGCCAGGTAGCGATCCGTGCCAGAGCGCCGCCAGACCAAGTCGACCTTTGCGAGCAAGATGCCATCGACATTGGCGCAATAGGCCGCGTTGACCTTGAACACCTTGCCGCTACTGGCGCCATTCGCCAGGACGTCCGCAAAGGAGGTCGTCACAGCAACGCCGACCGTCTTGCCGTTGACGACCGCTGGATCTCGCAGGTTGGGAGCTGCCATCGGTACCTAGCCTCCCCACCACTCTATGAGCCCCAGCTCTTCTGTTCCGAAGCGCTGCACCGCCCAGTCGCCGAAGAAGGCCCGGTTCGGCCGGCTGTTCAGCGTCATCCTCAGGCCGCCTGTGCCGCTCAGGTCCGTCTCGATCCGGCGGCGCACCGGCTCGTCCAGTGCCGAGGCCCCCAGGCCGCCAGAGCCGGCGATTCGGCCGTTCAAGATGCGGGCCTGCGTGGCGCTCAAGGCGCCCAGTCCCAGGCGACCGCGACCGCTCAGTGGGCCCAGCAGGTCAGCCACCGGCTGGGCATACAGCACAGACGAACCAAGCCCACCGGTGCCGCGCAGCGCCAACTGCAGGTTCGTGTCCATCACCAGCCGGGAGCGCCCCAGGCCGGCAGAGCCCAGCAGCGCCCCCTTCGGTTGCTTGCGGACGCCCAGGCGCAGCACCAGCGAGCCAAGCGTCGTGACACGCCACGCCAGTCGCTGCTGGGGCGGCCCGATCTGCACCGGGATGTCCAGGCTGCTGCCGGTGATCGGCACCCGCTCCAGCACGTCCTTGCCGCCCAGCTGCTGCACGAAGCCGCCCGAGGGCGGATCAAACAGCCACACCTGGTCAGTCCCCCGGGGCAGCCACCAGTCGTTCTGCCGGCACCACGGATACTCCGGCATCACCGGGTCGTTCCACAGGATCGGCTGGTTCACCGGCCGGAAGGTTGGCGTCTGCCCGCGCAGCTCCCCATCGGCGTCGAGGTTCAAGCCCACCAGCGGCGCCACGCCCAGTAACAGCCGGTCAAAGGTGATCAGCTGCTCGCCGTAGAAGCGGCCGATCTCCGCAAAGGGCAGCAGGCGCCTAGACAGGGAGGTGTCAACGCGGCGACCTGACAGCAAGGGTGAATCGGTGGGCTCATCGAACGGCACCCCCGCCGCCCAGCGCACCGCGTGGATGTGCTTGCACTCCCGCCGCCGATCAGCCCGAGGGTCCAGGTCGCGCCACTTCTTGGCGTAGCCCACGGCCTGCTGCTCCCAGGGGCCTTCCGGCACGCGTCCGGCGGCCGGTGTTGGGAAGCGATCGCTCAGCGGCCCGCGGACCCCCTGCAGGTTGGAAACGCTGCGGCCCTGGTAGTCCGGGCAGCTGCACTCGAAGCGGGGCGAAGAGGCCAGGTGCCGGCTGCCGTCGGCGCGCCAGAACAGCGGGCTGGCCAAGGCGTAGCGCATCGGCTTCCAATAGGTACGCGAACCGACCGTTCTGCGTACACATGGGCGCGACAGATCGAAGATCAGCTGGAACCTCGACACGTCCACCTCGATCAGGGTGAGCGCGACCGCATCGACGGGATCCTCGATCAGGCCATCGGGGTAGTCCCCGTCCTCTGCGGAGTCCTCGAACTGGTCGCCGACGAAATTGAGCCAGACCGCCAGGCGTGCACGGCTCAAGGTGCCCCGCACGTCGTAGATCAGCCGGTGCTTGGCCGGGTCAGGGTCGTCGCGCTCCAGCGTGATCATGGGCGCCTGGATCGCCGTAGGCAGCAGGATCGCCCCCCGCGGACGCGCGGTGACATGCCAGGCCGATTCCGCTGAGCCTCGCGACGGGAACAGGGTCGTCGTCAACGGGATGATGCTGGATACCGGCCCGCTCTTCAGGCGAGCCAGCCAGCCCAGCTGCACCTCGGCCCAGCTGTCACTGCCGCCGAACCAGAGGTCCATGCCAGCCCGCCAGCGGCGGTAGTCGCTGTCGCGCTCGTAGGCCTCGACCAGGGTCGGCACGCGGATGCCGCCCCGCTCACGCCCATTGCCGTACAGCCCCTTGGCCTTGGTCGCTGCGGGGCGGGAGACGTCATCACCACCGCGGGGGCGGGGAAAGCCGAAGTCGCCGCCGTACCCCTTGCCCCGGGCCACTGGATCAGTAGTAGCCGCCCTGGGCCACTACCAGTGCTTGGGAGGGCCCCAGGCCGGTCGCCAGGATCACGCTGGATCCCACGTAGAGATACCAGCCCACGGGCAGCAGCAGGCCAGTGATCTTCTTGTCCAGCTCGCCTGGGTAGGCGGCCACGGTGGCCGCCGGTGAGGCCAGATTGGGCACCGGGGCCAGCAGCGGCAGCAGGGGGATGTTGGTGCGCTGGCCGATGGCGCTCGAGTCCAGGGCGACGCTGGCGATCGCCCAGCAGTTGGCGCTGTTCAGCAGGGCCGCGTTGGCCTGCTGGCTGGCGAAGACGACGATCCGGCTGGCGGTGATTGCCGCCTCCGGAGCGACGGCCGTGATGCTGTCGATGCAGCAGCCGCTGTCGCCACCATTGACCAGCTCCTTGAGTCCCGCCGGGGCGGGGGTGCGCAGGTTGGTGGCGGTGACCAGGGCGGCGGCCTCACCGACGCTGACGACGGCCAGGAGTGGCCGATCGACCAGCATCGGCTGCTTGTTGGTGGAGCTCGAAGACATGGCTCAATCTCAGGGACGAACCCCGGCAGTGCCGGGAGCGGGACGGGAGTTGTTGCGGATCATCCGCATCCTCTGGACCTGGCTCACCATGTCGGTGTCGGGCTCCAGGATGGCCCCGGCCGCCGGCGAGGGGGGCTGGGAGAGGTCTTGACCGATCTGGGACTGCTGCTCAGCGCTCAAACCGATGTTGGCGCCCCTGGTCGGCAGGGCACCAGTAGCGCCTGAGCGGAAAGCCTCGCCAAGGCGTTGCGTCAGGCCTGGATTGGTCAGATTCGGATCGGTCAAGGTGCCGAACAGGTCCACGGTCTGGTTCTGCATCCCAGGCGAGCGGTCCAGATCCGCAACTGTGCGGACCGAGCTCGCCGGCAGGGAACCGGTGACTCGACGACCATCGGCGAACCCGATCGTCGATGGTCCGGAGAGGGACATTTCTTCGGTAAGCGGAGCTTCCGGCAGGGGGCCGGTGACCTGACGGCCGTCAGCAAACCCGATCGTCGACGGCCCAGGGAGGGGCATCGCAGCGCCCTGCTTGGCCATGAAGCGATCGACGATGTTCATGCCATCGTTGACGCTCTTGGCGGCACCCTGGTTGGCGCGAGCCCAGGCGGCGATGTCAGGCCGCAAGCTGGAGAAGCGATCGCCGCCGGCGGCGGCAGGGGTAAAAGCAGAGGCCGCCGTGGCCAGGGTCCTTGGCGAGATGGCCGCCGAGGCGAGCTCGCTGCTGGTGTCAAAAGCTGCGGTCGGAGCCAGGGCCGGTCTGCCGCTGCCGAACTCCGAAAGCATCCGGCGGCTGGTGTCTTCCGAGGTCGCAGGCATGACGCCGTTGCCGGCAAACATCGCGAAGGCGGCCGGATCAGCCAGGCGCATGCCGGCATTGCCAGCCGCCTGCACCAGATCCGAGTTACGCGAAGCGCCAATCGGGGCCATGACCGCATTGGCGCGACTGGCCGTGCTGCCTGCAGGCAGCGAAGGGGCCACCGACGGCATCCGGGGCTGGCCGGGGGGCACCCGGTAGTCCGCTTCAATCTTGCCGCCGCTGACTGCGACAGCGGCAGGGCGCTCGTAGGCCGGGGCGGCCGCCAGTGTTCGGCCACCGCGGAAGTCGGCAGCACGCATGGCTCCCAGCGGGCCGCCGCCGAAGTCGGCTGCCTGCATGGGCTTGAACACGCTCGGGCCGGTGGGGACCACCCGGCTGTTGCCCGCGCCGCGCGGCGGGCTCGATACCCGGGGGCCAGCCCCATACGGATCCGTGTTGCCGTTGCCTCGGCCGCCGCCGTAGGGATTGGTGTTGCCGTTGCCTCGGCCGCTGTTGTAGGGGTTGGTCCCCCGGCTGGGCGCCGGAGCAGGTGGCTTGAAGTCGCTGCGGCTCATCTGGCCGAAGCCCTGAAACAGTCCGAAGGGGTTCATGATCAGCGCCAGTTGAGAGATCCGGTGTAGGCAGTCACCCTGTCGACGACCGAGGTATCGGCCGGGCCCGGCAGGGCATTGACGAACTCACCACCACTGGCCGAGAACGCATAGCGGCGCACCTCTTCGCGGCGATAGTTCGCCACGTAGAGGCTCTCGGCCAGCCGGTCCACTTCCCGCAGGTAGATCTCCCTGGCGATCTGATCGGCTTTGATCGGATCGGACTGGTAGATCGCCCGCTCGGTGTCACCGGTGAAGCGCTCAATCCGCGATGGCCTCGGGCCATCGGGACTGCCGTACACCTCAGAGGTGCTCCAGGCGCGATCGCAACGGTCGATGTGCTCGACGATGCGGCCGTACCAGTGCGAGTCTGGGATGCGTGCCATGGCTTCCTCCAGGCGCGACAGATCGCCGGCCGGAATCTGCCCGCCTGAGTTCATGCCCAGGTGGAAGCGGCAGCGCGACTTGTCGAGGTTGGAGAGTTCCAAGGGCCCCGGGTGGGGTGCGAGACCAGTCTAGGGGTCACCCGATGTAGAACTGATCCTCGGCGAACACCTCATCCCAGCTGACCCGCTCGATGCTGCGCAGCTGGTCAAGGTTCTTGAAGCGCTCGCCGGGTAGGGAGTTGCGCAGCTCGACGATCTTCTTGGCCGTGGCGTAGCCGATTCCCTTGAGCGACACCAGCTGCTCAGCGGAGGCGTAGTTGACATTCATCCGCGTCTCGGGCGGAATCGCCGAGGCCTTCAGCTCCTCTTCTTCCGCCGCGGAGCCAGCTTTCTGAGGCTGGGGGCCGTCAGTGGAGGTGCCAGCGCCAGGCTCGAAGAACAGCAGCTTGCTCAGCTGCGGGTAGTACACGCGGCCGGTGGTGTCGCGCACCATCGCAAAGTCGACGTCGTGGTGACCGATGAACTCGACCACCTGTCCGGTCGAAGTGTCCTTGACAAGTGCCATGGTGATCGAAGGCATGAAAAAAGGGGCGCCCGACGAATCGAGCACCCCTATCTTACGGAGTCTGAGCCAGGGCTCAGTTCTCGACGCGGAACGGCAGGCGGACGTCGTCAAGGTCAGCCACGTCGTCATCGAGGAGGTAGTTGACCTCGACGATGATCGGAGTGCCACCAGCCACAGTGGAGGTGAGGTTGGCGCCAGCGGCGGTGCCGGTGGAGTCGGTGACGAACACCTGCAGGGTCTCAGCAGCCGCCAGGATCGCCGCAGTCTGCAGGCTTTGGCGAGCAGAGCCCGGGGCGATGGTGGTGTTGGCGACAGCCAGGGACGCCGAAGGACTGGCAATCACAGCGGTGGTGATGCTGGCGTCGTTGGCGATGGCATCAGCGACCTTGAGGCGGTTGGTGTTGGTCCCCACCAGGCCGCTGAAGGCGGTACCGACGCCACGCTCCCTGCGCATGTCGGGCACGCGAATGCCCACCGAGTAGACCGCCGCGCCGATGGGAACGGTCAGGCCAACCCGGTCAGCGCGGGGCTTGTCGTCAGAGCGCAAGTCCGGGCTGGGGATGGTGATCGGGAACGAGGTGGCGCCGGTGGAGGTGACCAGGGCGTAACCGACGATCGAGTAGTAGGCCCGACCGGGCTCGGAGATGACGCACTGGGTCTGGTAGCCGGAGAGCCGGTTGGTGAAGTTACCGGGGAAAATACGCTTGGCCATGAGGAAGTTCTCCTACAGAGGTTGGGTTGAATGAGTAGGAGGAATCAGTAGGCGAAGGAATACGCCACGGTGACGAAATCCCTGTTGAGGAGTTCGAAGCCACCGAACAGACTCCAGACCATGATGATGAAACGACCGAAGTCGTCGTCATTGCTCAGAAGAATCTGAGCGTCTTTGCCGCCGATGCCGACGCCGACGGACTGGGGTCCGAAGAACAGGATCGGAGCAGCGGTGGTCACCGCGTTGGTGATGCTCGCATCAGCGATGCTGACCTGCAGGCTCTTGGCCGCCAGGTTGGTCGACTCGAACCAGCGGACACCCTCAAAGAGGAAGCCGGTGGGCGAGCTCATCTGGCCATTGATCGAGCCGGACTGACCGTAGGCAGGACCGTTGCCAAGGAAGTTGATGGCGTTGGGCTGCATCGACGGGTTCATCGGATCGATCATCCCGTTGCCGGGGTAGCGAGCGATTTCCCTGAAGTCCGCGTCCTGGCGGAGGTGGAGCATGGCGGTCGGATCGACGATGGCCCGGTAGAAGCCGTCATCGAAGCGAGGCGCGTTGCGCTTGTTCAGGTCCCGGATGACAGGCAGCAGGTCGTTCTTGACGGAGAACTTGCCGCTCTGGCCGGAGGTGTAGGTCAAGAAGGGAGCCGAGCCGGCCTTGGTCTTGGCGCCGGGGTAGTAGTAGCCACCGCGGGTGTCGTTGGAGGCGCCGTTGGATTCGGCCTTGAACAGCTCGTCGGAGAAGACGCGGTCCTTCCAGCGGCGGTAGTCGTCGAGCATGGTCATCGAACCGATGCTCTGGTGGAACATATTGATGTTCCCGTAGTCGAGCAGCAGGCGCTGACCGGTGAGCAGGGTTTCGCGGGAGACCTTGAAGGTCGAGGGAGCCGCGGGGTCGATCGGGTCAGCAGGGCCGGTGTACTCCTTGAGGGTCACCAGCACCTTGTCCTTGACGATGTTCCGGCTGGAGGCGGTGCCGAGGGTCTGGTCGGCGGTGCGCTCGCGGGAATCCTTGGTGCCGGGGTTGCCCCAGAAGCGGTAACGGTCGAGCTGGACCGTCTGGCCGGGGGACTTGCCCCAATCCCAGACGACCAGAGGCGCCGAGACCATCTCGACGATGTAGCTCGGATGGGGGCGGTGAAGCTCAACCCCGAGCAGCTTGGGAAAGTCGTTATCGATCCACATGGTCGGGGAGTCTCCCGTGTCGCATGACGTGTCTTAATCTAGGACGCACGAATCGGGAAAACATTGCATGACGCCTGACCAGGCTCGCGGTCTCTCCTCGGTGCTGGTCTCCACCGGCAGCCTCAGCCTCCTGCGCCGCCCCACCGTCAGTTACATCGAAATCGTCTGGAGTGGCTCCCAGGGCCAGGCCGCTTTCTTCCACGAAAAAGTCGCCGAGATCCGCAGTTTTTTTCCGACAGCCGCTGGCGTCACCCAGACCCGCAACCGCACCCACAAAGGCGAGAGGCTCTACCCAGGCCTGCGCTTCAAGATCACCTCTGACCGCCTGCGGCCCCTGTACAACCTCTTCGTCCCGCGCGGCTCCAAGCGGATTTCCTCGGCCTGCCTGGAGCTTTGCGGTGCACGCGCCATTGCCTGGCTGTTCAGCGACCACGGCCGCCGCACCCCCGGCGGTTTCGAGCTGCGCTCGGCGGTGCGCAACACCGAAGAGGCCGTCCTGGTCGCCCAGTGGCTGCAAGCCATCCTCGGCGTCACCTGCAAGGTGCGCCTGCGCGGCCGGCGTCCCGCCCTGCTGCTTGACCCGAGCAATGCCGCCAAGGCGGCCGAGCAGTTGCTCGACTACAGCCCCGCAACTCGCCGGCACCTCTTTCTGCAGCTCCTCAATGACCTCGATCCCGTTTGCGACCCGCGTGATCTGTTACTGCACAGGCAGCCGCGGCCGGCTGAGCCTGAGGGGCCAGAAGCAGCGCCCCTGGCTGCAGCTGCGTCGCTCCGAGCTGGAGAAGACCTACCTTGACCACCAGGTCCGCACCCTGCGGCGCCTGCACGATGGCGAGCCCTTCAAGGTGCACTGGAATCGGCTGGCGGCCGACGCCGTCTACGACGACCTGGTGGCTGAGTTCACCTGCCCAGAGCTCTGGGGCGCCTACCGCCTGCTCCACCCGCGAGACAAGCGGCAGCTGAGCCAGGAGGTGCTTTACACCGTGGGGATCGGCGGCCTGGCCGCCGCCTGGATGGATGACGGCGTCCGCACACAGGCACTGGCCAGCCTGCGCCTGTGCGGCCCGGCCGCGCCGGTGCCCCAGGTGCTCGAGTGGGTGGAGACCCTTGGCCTTGTGGCCCGTGCCCGCCCGACGCCGCACCGCAACCCCACCCTCTGCTGGGATGAGCGCCACGCCGACGATCTGATCCGCGCCCTGCGGCCCCTGACCCACCGCAGCATGGCCCACCGGCTCAGGGCGCCAGGCATTGGAGCGCGTACCTTCTACGCTGGATTGTGACGCCGCCGCCATCGATGGCTGACCAGGGAGGAGGCAGGCTCTGGCGGTCCCTGGGTCCGGTGGGCACCAGCAGCGCCACCTACAGCGGCGAGATCGGCGAGCGGACCGGTAGCGCCACCCTGCGCCTCACCTTCAGCCTGGCCGTGCCCGGCACGGTCTTCGTGCGGCTGCTGGCGGTCGCGCCCTTTACCGACCGCTACGTCGCGGCCGCCCTGCAGGGCGCAGGCGGTCGCACCATCATCCTGGGCGACGACGGCCGGGCCCTTGGCGTCGATGTCGCCAACACCGGGCCCGATGAGTCGCAGCAAAGACTGCCGGCTGGCGACTACACCGTCGTCATCAGCACCAGCCAGTGGCAGGAGATTCCCTTCTCCCTGCAGCTGCAGGTGTTCGCCCTCGAGCGGCCCCGCCTCGCGCCGCAATCCAGGGGCCGGCTGCGCGCCAAGCTCTCGACCCTGCGCCCGGAAGTCTTCCTGCGCGGCCGGGGCGGACTGCGCGCCTCCCTGCAGCCAACCGAAACCCTGGTCGCCCGTGCCAGTGGCACCGGCCAGCTGCGGATGGGCCTGCAGGTCATCCCCTCCTACCAGCAGCCGGCGCTGGCCGGCCTTGGCCATGCCTGGTTCATCCGCTTGCGGGGCAACACCAGCCTCCTGCGCGTTGGTGGCGCCACCGGCTTGAGCTGGGCCACGGTCGACCTGCCAGAGACACCGCCGACGTATTTGGCCACCAGGCTGTCACTCCCTGATTTCCGGGCCAATCCAGGCCGGCGCGTCATCTTCTCGGATCGGGCCTACGACATCTACGGGGCCTACCCCGAGCTGGGCCTGGCCCAAGCGGTCCTGCTTGGCCAGCAATCACCTGACACCCCTGGTGTCCCCTTTCTGCGACTGACCAACGGCCGCTACCACCGCGAGGTGCTGCTGGGGCTACCGATCGAGGGGGAGCGCCTGATCGTCCTGCACCTCGATGAGGTCCTGCTCTGGAACAACGACGTCATCCGGGACCTGGAGCCGGCCACCTCTCAGCTGAGCGCCCGCAACCTGTATCGCGCTTCGGCGCATCAGCGCCGTATCACCGCCTTTGTCACTGATGGCGCCCTGGTGCGCCGGCTGCAGAACCCGCCAGGCGAGCTGCTGCGCCGCCTCGACGCGGCCCTGCCGCCCCTGATCGACAACCTCGTCGAAGCTGGCGTCCGGGTGCCTGGGCCCTCATTTGCCCTGCCGTCGCTGCGCCTCCTCTACCCGGACTTCATCGCCGAGCAGCGCTTGCCGGGCCCCGGTGATGCGGTCTTTGGGGCTGACCCCAGCCAGGACTCCGCCGGATTGCTGCTCAGCTACGGCATGACCCGCCTGCTGGCCGCCGATCGCACGATGAGCTCAGCGGCGCTCTTCTCCACCCTGGAGAACTTCCCCGCCATTGCCGCGGCGGCGGGCTACGACCCGCTGGCCACCGGCTTCGTCGTCTCCCAGTTGCCGGACCTTCCTGACGGACTGCCCGTTCTCAGTCCCTGGTATCGGGACGGCGCCTACGCCCTCGACGGAGAGGCCAGCACCGCCTATCAGGCCACCTCCCCCCAGCTGCTGCGCTACGCCCGCTGGGGCGGCCCCCTACCCGGGCGCGCCTCCACCGCTGTGAGTCCGGCCGATCCTCGCTGGACCCTGGCAGCCCAGGGGCTGGTGATGCCGGAGCTGCGCCTGTTCCGCTCTGAATCCCCCGAGCTGCTGCTCGCCTACGACTGGGGCGATGGTCCCTACTGCCGGGGGCAACTGCAGGAGCTGGGCTTTGGCGATGAAGACCTCTCCACCGCCGCGCCAGTGCAGCCGCAGAGCGGCAGTCTCAATGCAGGCGGCCCCAGGCCCCTGCGCGGCCGTGGCGGCCTGGCGCTCGGGGCGCTTGTCGCCATCAAGGTCCGCTACCTGCGCTCCCCCATGCGCGGCAACGGCCGGCTGCTGGCTGATCTGGCCTGGGGGCCCAGGGGCCGGGTTAAGGGGTTCGGGCGCCTGCGGGCCAGCCTGAGCGTCAAGCCCGATCTGCGAATCGTCAGGCGCCTGCTGCGCTGCCGGCTCACAGGGAGCGGCAGCCTGTCCGCCTCGAGGTTCAACCGGCCTCCGGCCAACCTGCGCGGCCGGGGCGGCCTGGGTCGCCCCTGGCTGAGCTCCAAGCCGCCAAATGAGTACCCACTGGTCGATGTCGCCGGCGGCGGCGGCCTGAGCGGAACGCTGAGCGCCACCTGAAGCGAGTCGCACGCCCTATCACTGCCAGAATGGCCTGATCGCCAGGGTGCTGTGGGCTATGTCGATTCGGCCGCAGGATGGCGCCCCGTCGTTCAATCGCCCCGCGCTGGTTCGCTACGACTCGCTGCGCGACAGCAAGGATCTCGGCCCGATCACCGACATCAAGGCCCAGCTCTCCGGCTTCATCGGCGCCGAAGCCGGCAGCCAGAGTCTCTTTTTCTCCTTCACCCTGCTGGTGCCCGGCGCCATCCAGGTCCAGACAATCACCGAGAGCAAGTGGACCGGGCGCTTTGTTTCGGTCGGCCTGCGCAGCGACACCGGCGCCATTGGCCTTGACGAGCGCGGCAATGCCCGCGGCATCGACATCGTCAACACCTCTGACGTCGACGAGGCCCTAACCCTCTTTCCGCCCGGGCGCTACACCGTCGTGGTGGGCTGCTCCCAGTGGCAGACCACTCCGTTCGGGTTGATCCTGCGGGTCAACCCCACCACGCGGCTCTACGCCAATCTCACCGGCCGTGGCGGGCTGGGCAATGCCAGCCGGCTGCGCATCGCCACCGCCAGGCTCGAGGGCTCCGTGGGCGGCCGCGGCTCCCTGGGCAGCCCGGGCGCCGGCCTGTTTGCTGGGCGTCGCGACCGCCCCCTGCGCGAAGGCCCCCTCACCGGGCGCGGCGGCCTCACCGGCACGATCTCGGTTCGCGAGCGGCTCACCGCGCTGCCCGGGATGTTCCTGACCGGACGCGGCTCAGTCGGCCAGTCCACCCTGCTCTCCAACGCCCTGGGTCCCCGCATGTGGGTCTCCAGGCTCTCCACCCCCACCGAGGTTGGCAATTTCAACGAGATCAACCCGAAAGCAGGGGCCTGCCTGACGGCCTTTGATTACAGCTTTCAGCTTTTCTATTTTCTCCCAGCAGGCGGCGTCCCCAGCCAGAGGCGGCTGGCGGTCGTCTACCGGGCCCCCAATGGCCAGGTGCTCTGGACTCGCATCACCGACATCCCTGTACTCACGAATGACACCAATGGCTGGCAGCTGATGACCCAGCCCCAGGGCGATGTCATCTTCTACTCGCGCAGCCAGGGGGCCTTCGGAGCTAACGCGTTCGGGCTGTTCGTGTTCCGCATGGGGCTTGATGGGTTGATTTACTGGAAGCGGCAGCTCTATCTTCGAACCCCAAGTCAAGCCGCCGGGCAGAACGGCATCTCGCAGGTTCTCGATGCGACCTGGCATCCGAGCCGAGATCGTCTGATCTTTGCCTGTCTGATGGGGGACGTCGTTCCGCTTTATGTCCTGCTAAATCCCTACACCGGCGCCTACGACTCCTCCTACTACCTCTCGGGCGGCACTTTGCTTTCCGGCTTTACTTTTGGCGGAAACATGACAATCAATGCTCCGCTGATCAAGTTTGACAGCCGGATGATTCTTACCGGCAGCAAAAGAGCCGCCACTCCCGCCTACACCTGGGTCGTGGAATGTGATCCATTCTTTACATCTGTCAACGCCTTTTACAAATACACCGATGGGACTGCGCTTGTATTTGACAGCAGTGCCGTGCTGCACGCGGATAATTCAGTCACGATTATGGGCGCTTTCTCTGGGGCCTACGTCTTTCTGCAACTCGCGCCCGACCTTACAATTCGCCGGCGCGTCACTGCCCTGCCCGGCGCCAATGGCCAGTCCGGGGTCCAGCTCGTCACCGACGCTAATGGCGGCCTGCACCTCGGCGAGGGAGGCGGCTTCTATTCCCGTGACTACGAAGGCGACATCACCTACCGGGAGTTAAACCTCGCCAGCAATAACAGCGGCCTCCCAGGCCGCATAGACGAGGCCTCCACCCGCCGCCCCGGGCCCTGGTTCAAGATGTCCACCCGCTGGGGCGTCGTCTCGACCTCCGGTCAGGGCACTGGCGCTGGCCTTGGCAATCTGACGATTGGCTTTGAGTTGGACATGGCGCCAACCACCGTCAGCGGCACCGGCTACAGCATTACGATCGGGACCCGTCAGGAATCCCGTTGCGCCACTCAGGTCGTTCCAGCCATTGTCGAGCGCAAGAGCGAAGTGTTTGATGGCGGCGTCGGACCCGTCTTCTTCTTTTCCCCGGTCATCGAGCTGAACACCGGCACCCCGAGCTGGAACCCGGTCTTCCTTGACGCCAGCACGCTGCTCACTTACGAATATCAAGCCAGCGCGATCCGTCGCGGCGTTTCCAGTGGCTTTCCCGCCTTGGTCACCAAGCCCGACCCGGCGATTGAGCCCGATCCGCTCAAGCCTTACGTCAGCTTGCACTTGCCAGGCACGGGTGTCGCTGACAGCACATTCTTTACCGACTACTCCAACTTCAACCACCAGGCCATCCCCCTGGGCAACGTCAGATACTCGATCGAGCAAGCCAAGTTCCCAGACCTGGGGGGATTCTTTGAGCGCACTTCCATCCGCTTCGACGGCGAGGAAGACGCCATCGTCTACAACCCATCACCGGGCTTTCGCTTTGGAGCTCAACCCTTCACGATTGAAGCCTGGGTCTACCCGACAGCATGGAATCGCATGCTGTTCGACAACAGCCCAATAGGCGATCCTGCTGCTCACAACAATAGCTTCTACGTCTACCTGGACCCGAGCGGCTATCCATTCCTCTACGCCCTAGGCGGGATACGCATTAACTTCACTCTTAACCACTTCAATCAACCTCTGCCCATCGGCGTCTGGACGCATCTGGCGATCTGCCGGGAGGACCAGCTCTGGCGGATTTACGTCAATGGCAAGACCCAATCGTCCTCCTGGCGTTACGACTTGGACCTCTCGGCCGGCGCCCTGTTGATCGGTCGTGCCTGCTTTCCGCTCAACGTGGGATTCGGCGGATCCCTGCCCAACTTTGCCGGCTACATGCAAGAGATCCGCATCACCCAGGGGGTGGCCCGCTACCACCGCAACTTCCAGCCCCGCCGGGCGCCAATCCAGTACGTGCCAGCCGGGGCGCCGCTCAGCTTGCCCGCCGGCACGGAGCCAGCGGAATCGGGCAGCCCGACCACCGACCTGAACTTCAACGAGACGTTGCTGTTCGCCCGCATGAACGGCAGCAGCAACGTCTTCTTCGATGACGGCCCCTACGCCCACAGCCTGGTCCCCTACGGCAACGCCCAGCAGCTCGCGGGCGGCAAGTGGGCCGGCAACCACGGGGTGTTCGATGCCTTCGGGGACTACATCGACGTCGTCACCAGCCCGGCCCTGGCTCTGGGCGCCGGCGACTTCACCATCGAGCTATGGGCCACCCGCATCGGTGAAGGCCAGGGGCCTGAGACCTTCCAGTACCTGATCGATTCACGCACCGCCGAGCCTTCCGCGCAGATCGCCCTGCGCGTCAACCGGGTCGCCACCGGCCGCCAGCTGGCCCTCTACGCCAATGGCGCCATCCGAATCCTGGGCGTGCCGATGGTGACAAGCACCCGCTACCACATCGCCCTGGTTCGCCGCAGCGGGGTCTTCACCCTTTACATGAACGGGGTCCCGGTCGGCAGCCCCTGGGGCAATGCCACCAACTACACGGCCACGACCTGGACGATCGCTCGCGCCCGCTTCCCCGACGGGGGCGGTGACATGGGCCATTTCCACGGCAACCTCAACGACGTCCGGATCCTGCGCAAGGCGCTGTACACCGGTAGCTTCACCCCACCGATTGCGCCCTGGGCCGGTCCGCCGACGGCCAATGCCCGCTACTGGCGCCTGTTCGACTTCCGCTCCTCGTTCAGCCTCGGCGGCTTCAGCGAATACGCGCTCTCGGAGCTGGCCCTGCACCGGGGGCGCAATCGACTGCCTGGGACCACCGCCAGCAGCTCGCCGGTACCCAGTAGCGGCCTGCTGACCAATACCCAGGACCTGAGCGTCACCATCAACTGCAACTGGCTCCGCTCCTCAATGGAGCAGCTGGGCGCCTTTATCCAGCTTGATGCCGGCGCATCGGTCGATGCCGACGCCCTCCGGCTGGCTATTGCGGGCTCTGTTCCGAGCATGCCCACCGGCTTCAGCCTCAGTCACTCCAATGACGGGACCACCTTCAGCACCTTGGGCCACGTCACCGGCATTGCACCAACAGCAGGGCAGCTGACCCAGCGGCTGGCCTTCCTGCCGCTGCCCACCGATCCTGGCGACGCCAACTTCGACAAGGTGGTGCTCCGCCTGCAGGCTGAATCGCCCGGAACGAGTGCCATCGACACGGGCCCGCGGGGCTTGGTGGTCATCAACAGCAATGTTTCCAAGAGCACCGCTCAGGCCTTCGAAGGCTCCCAGAGCTTTCTGTTTGGCGCCGGTAGCGACGCCTACCTGACCCTTGGGGAATCCGCTAATCGCTCCACCTTCTTCTCCTTTGGGACCGGGGCACTGACGGTGGAGATGGCGATCTACCCGCTGACGGTGCCGCCCACCAACGCCGTTCTCTTCTGCACCAATGCCATCGGCGACGCCGCCAGCTACACCAACGGCTTCATGTGGGTGCTCACCAACCAGATGAAGCTGGACCTGTACGTCAATGGCGCCTACAGGGGCAGCACTGATGCGGCCCTGCCGCTGGGAGCCTGGAGCGAGATCAGGCTCACCCGCAACCTCAACGGCCTCTGGCGCCACGCCATCAACGGCACCGCCAACGGCACCCCCTTCGTCAACAATGTCGCCCTCACCAACCGCAGCTTCACGATCGGCCGCACCGGTGCCAACGGCGCCGAGCTGCTGCTCTACAACGGCTACATGGACGCCATCCGCGTCACCCGGGGCCTCTCGCGCGGCGATACCTCCCCGGTCCGCGCCCTGAATGGGGCTCTTGGGGGCCAGGGCCGTCTCGTGGGCTCGACCCTGCTGAGCGGCTGAGTCAGGCTGCTGGGTCTGCCAGAATGTCAGCCAAGGCTCTCACTTGACCCATGCCCTTCAGTCAGTACCTGGCCACCAAGATCCTCGACTGGGTCAAGGGCACGGCCTTCCCGTCGGTGCCCACCGGCCTCTACATCACGATCCACAGCGCCACCCCCACCAACGACGGTTCGGCGGCCAACATCACCTCGACCGTCACCGGCAACGGCAACCGCATCCAGATCCCCCAGCTCGACCTGGCTGCTGTCACGGCCGTCGGCGGTGGCGGCTTCGAGCGGCTGAACAGCGCGGCGGTGATCATCACCAACAGCGCGGTCAACGGCTCCAGCGCCTTCGCCAGCCACGCCTCCCTCTGGGATGCCAACTCCGGTGGCAACCTGCTGTTCCATGACGCCCTCTCGGTCGTCACCGAGATCCAGTTCGGCGACCTGGTCAAGTTCGACCCCTCCACCTTCTCCGTTCGCTGCGTCTGATGGCCGCCAAAGCCAAGACCGGTCTGGGCAAGACCTGGGTCCAGGGAGACAAGAAGGAGCCCGTCCACCACAAGACCACCCAAGGCAACGGCCAGGGCAGCAAGCCGAAGCCTGGACGCAAGCTCAGTCGCGGCCAGGGGCGCTGAACGGGGCTGCCTCGCGTGAGACCCAGATAGACTGGCGCGAGACAGGGCACCCAAGGCAACCCTGGCGCTCCCGCTGAAACCGCCATGCCCCTCGTCAGGGACCTCGTCACCGGCCAGATCGTCGAGATCATCAGCGGTCACGACGACGATCACCTGCTGCTGCAAGGCGGGGACCAGAAGCCCTACTACCGGGCGCGCAACAGGGTCGAGTTCCTCGAGCCCTACCCGGTCCCTGGCGGGCAGATCGACGATCGCCCCGACCTGCAGGAGCCGGAGCGCCTCACCTTCTTTGACGAGACGCAGCGCCTGCCGCAGCGCGGCAATATCCGCTTCACCGGCGCCGGCGTCACTGCTTCCGACGACCCCAACGCAGGCTTCACGACCGTCGACATCCCCGGCGGCGGTGGTGGCGGCGGCGGTGGCTCAGGCGACGTTGTCGGTCCGGCCAGCAGCGTCGACGGCAGGGTGGCGATCTTCAGTGGGACCACCGGCAAGCTGCTGCGGCAATCGAGCGCGGCTCCGGTCCTCGAGGGCGACACCAGGCTGACCAACAACCGGGCGCCGACGGCCCACGCCTCCAATCACAACAGCGGTGGGGCTGACGAGCTCACCCTGGCCCAGGGGCAGGTCACGGGGCTGACGACGGCCCTGGCCGGCAAAGAGGCTCTCGGGGCCGCCACCACAGCTGTAACGGCGCACGAAGCAGCGGCAGACCCGCATCCCGGCTATCTGACAACAGCAGAAGGCAACGCCGCCTATGCCCCCACAGCCCACGTCGGCAGCGGCGGTACGGCCCACGCCAATGCCGTCGCAAGCGGCGCAGCCGGATTCCTGAGCGGCGCCGACAAAGCCAAGCTCGATGGGGTGGCGGCAGGCGCCACCGCCAACGCCAGCGACGCCCAGCTTCGGGATCGCTCAACGCATACCGGCACGCAAGCCGGCTCCACCGTCACCGGCAACTTCACGGCAGCCGGACTGACAATGTCGTCTGCCCGGCTGCTGGGGCGCACGACCGCTGCGGCAGGCGCGGCAGAGGAAATCGCCATTGGCTCAAACCTGACGCTGAGCGCCGGGACGCTGTCCGCCACGGGAGGCGGGGTGACCGACGGCAGCAAGGGCGACATCACGGTGTCCGCATCTGGCGCCACTTGGAGCATCAACAGCGGCGTCGTGACGCTGGCCGATCTTGCCAACCTGACCACCCAGACCCTAATCGGCCGCAACACCGCCGGCAGCGGCGTCCCTGAGGCGGTGACGCTTTCGCAGCTCCTCGACTGGTCCAGCAGCACCCAGGGCTCGATCCTCTATCGCGGCGCCTCCGGGTGGGTTGCGCTCGGTCCCGGCACGACTGGACAGGTCCTGCAGTCAGGCGGGGCAGCCGCCGACGTCTCCTGGGCGGCTTCCGGCGGTGGCGGCAACGCCCAGACAGCCAACCCCCTGAGCCAGTTCGCGGCCACCACATCAGCGCAGTTCCTCGGTGTCATCTCTGATGAGACCGGCACAGGGCTGGTCGTGTTCAACAACGGCCCGACGCTGATCGCACCGGTCCTTGGCACCCCCGCCAGCGGCACGCTGAGCAACTGCTCGGGGTTGCCGGCGGCTGGCGTGACGATGGCCACGGCCCGGCTGCTTGGGCGGACAACGACGGCAGCGGGGGCAGCGGAAGAGATCAGCATCGGCTCAGGACTCAGCATGAGCGCTGGCGTCCTGTCTGCCACGGGGGGAGGAGCCGGTATCACTGATGGCGACAAGGGTGACATCACCGTTTCAGGCAGTGGCGCCACCTGGACGATTGACGGCGGCGCGGTAACTCAAGCCAACCTCGGAGATACAGCTGTCCTGAGCCTTACCGCTGGGCTGACTGGCGCCGATAGAGTGACCAAAATCGTGTCGCTCACGCAGGCGGAGTACAACACTCGCGCCGTGCTCGCCGATGACGCCACGACCCTGTTTGTCGTCGGCGATGAAGCACCATCCACAGGCGCTTCGCTCGCCCTTGCCGCCGGCCTTGCCATCGCACTCGGCTAACCACCATGAAAGTTCAGGCCACCAGCTACACCTTCAACGCCGTCGCCAAAACGGTGACATTTTCAGGGCTTGTGCCGGCAAGTCTCGAGAGCATCCTGCACGTTGCCAACGTGACAACCGGGACACTGCTATTCCAGCCGCAAGGAGGGGCCCTGCTTACCGGTACGTGGTCGAGCCCGGTGCTGACGCTGGCGTGCTCGACCGCGGGGATGGCCAACGGTGATCGGCTGCTGATCTTTGTCGAGGATGGCGCCGCCACGGTGCCCACGACCATCAGCTCCACGCCATTCGTCCGCACAGGCTTCGCCGAAGTCGGCAGCGGCATCGTCGGCAAGGCGGCCGATGAGTTCACCCTGCTGCAGACCGGCAGCGGCATGGCCGTCAACCAGTCGGGCGGCAACCTTGTCATCACCACTGGCACCACCGTCAACGCCGAAACTGTCATCCGCTCGATCAAGACCTTCAGCGGCTCGCTGATGACTCGTTTCAAGGTCATCTTGAGCCAGCGGATTGCCAACCAGACCTTCCGCTACGAGCTGGCCGACCTGGTGGGCTCTGCGCTGTCCTACACGATCAACAGCGCCACCAGCGTCACCGTTACCTTCCCGGCGACCAACCCATTCACGGCGGCCAGTGTCGGCCAAAGCGTCCGCCTTTCCCTGATCACAGGCGCGGCTGGCATCCCCGGCCGCTACGCCATCGCCAGCGTCTCCGGCCTGACCGTGACCTTCACAGTCGCGGCCTGGCCGGCTTCCGGCAGCGGCACCTTGACTCTGTACGGCTGGAACCACGTCCAGCTGGAGTACAGCGGCACGACCGCCACCACCGCCAGCTTCGACGCACAGCGGCGCGGCTGGAACAGTGGCAACACCGCCGCCACCATCAACACCACCGCCAGCCCGGGGCATGTGGCGCAGATCGCCTACGACGTCCAAACCGCCGGGCTCTCGGACTCCCTGGTCGCCAGCAACACCGGCTATCAGTGGCTCAACCGCGCCAGCAGGGTCGAGAACGTCTACGACCCTGATGTGTTGATGTACCTGTTCATCGTCGTACAGAACGGCAGCACCGCGCCAGCCAGTACGACGACGCTGACCACCGGGTTCCTTCAGGTCGAGGACCAGGGGCGCCAAAAGGTCCGGATCGCCAGCAGCGATCCGGTCGGCTCCCATGCACTGCCGGTCCAGGTGCTGGGCGGCAACCTGGGCACGCAGGCGGTGAGCGGCACCGTGACGGCCAACCAGGGCACGATGGCGGCACTGGCGGCGGGTACCAACGCCATCGGGGACGTTGGCGTGCAGTACCGCGCCAGCGCGACCGGCGCCTCCTCCTTTGCCAACGTGAACTGCCCCGCCACGCCGGCCGTGCAGAGCATCAAGGCCGCCGCTGGGCGGCTGGTGGGCCTGGTCATCACCAACACCAACGCGGCAGCGCGGTACCTGAAGGTGTGGAACACGGCATCCGGCAGCATCACGCTCGGCACCACGGCGGCGTTATTCGAGGTGGCGCTGCCCACCAATCAGCCGGTCACGATCACCTTTGAGGGCGGCCTGGCCTTCACCACCGCCATCAACGTCGCAGTCACTGCTGGCCAGGGACTGACGAACAACGGCGCCGTGACACTCGGCGACGTAACCGGGCTCATCGCTTTCGCATAACCATGGCACCTCTCTACCTCGGCTCCAGTCGAACCAGCTCCGGCTTTGCCGGCCCAGGCGTACCCGCAGGCGGGAGCACCAATCAGGTGCTCAGGAAGACCAGCAACACCGACTACGCCACGGAATGGTTCACGCTGGCAGGTGGCGGCGACGCCCTGACGGCCAACCCCCTGAGCCAGTTCGCGGCCACCACATCAGCGCAGTTCCTCGGTGTCATCTCTGATGAGACCGGCACAGGGCTGGTCGTGTTCAACAACGGCCCGACGCTGATCGCACCGGTCCTCGGCACCCCCGCCAGCGGCACGCTGACGAGCTGCACAGGGCTACCGATTGCCACTGGCGTGAGCGGTCTGGGAACAGGGATCGCAACGGCCCTGGCGGTGAACGCTGGCAGCGCTGGCGCTCCGGTGCTGCTGGGCGGCTCACTGGGCACCCCCAGCAGCGGCACGTTGACGAGCTGCACAGGGCTGCCGGCGACTGGCGTGACGGGACTGGCGACAGTTGCCACAACCGGGGCCTATGGAGACCTGAGTGGACGCCCCACGCTAGGCACTGCAGCAGCGACAGCGTCAACGGACTACGCGCCTGCGGCGCAGGGGGTCACCAACGGCAATAGCCACGACCACAACGGCGGCGACGGGGCGCAGATCGCCTATTCCAGCCTGTCGGGGCTGCCAACGCTGCCCACCGGCACCAACACGGGCGACCAGGCGATCGCCAGCACCTCCGACGCGACCAGTCACACGATCACGCTCTCGGCATCGGGTGGAACGGTGCAGTTCGTCGAGGGAGCCAACATCACCCTGACCACCACCGGCACCAGCAGCGCGGGAGTGGTGACCATCGCCAGCACGGGTAGCGGTGGCGGTGGCGATGCCTTCCGCTGGTTCGGTGCTGCAGACTTCATCCCGCGCACCACGGCCGGCTGCGGGGTCAACAGCGACGAAACGGCCACCAACCGGGTGAACCGCGACCTGCTGCTGTTCGATGCAGGCACCCAAGAACACGCCCAGATCTGGTTTGCATGGCCTACGGGCTGGAACACATTCTCAGCAATCTTCTTCTGCAAGTACACCACCGGCAGTGGTAACTGGGTGATGGGCGCACAGGCCCGACTGTACGAGGACAACACCGCGCAAGATACCGCCTTTGGCACGGCTCAAACGGTGACAGACAACGGTCTTGGCGTAAACATCCATCACCAAAGCGCAGCCACTCCCGGCATCACCCCAGGAGGCACTGTTGCCGATGGCCGTCCCTGTGCCCTGCAGATCTACCGGGATGCAACCAACGGCTCCGACACACTCGGCGTTGACCTTGAGGTGATCGGCGTGATGCTGACGAAGGTGACGTGATGGGACGGAGAGTGAGGCATCTGAACCCCGTCCATGCTGGCGCAGGCTATGCCATTGATGCACGGTTCTTGTCGGGCCTCAGTAACGGAGCCAACGTAACGTCGTGGACATCCAGGCCAGGGAAGACGTTTGACTTCACGGGA
>Ga0181355_1000027_pt1 | contig 48015 bp, 62 predicted proteins | sample Fa13VDMM15DN_FD_130099 | JGI IMG/M metagenome (GOLD analysis project Ga0181355, IMG submission 130099) | Freshwater viral communities from Lake Michigan, USA - Fa13.VD.MM15.D.N | ecosystem: Environmental > Aquatic > Freshwater > Lake | place: USA: Michigan | collected 2013-09-23 | reverse complement strand
ACGCCACCAACTACGCCACCAACTACGCCACCAACTACGCCACCAACTACGCCACCAACTACGCCACCAACTACGCCACCAACTACGCCACCAACTACGCCACCAACTACGCCACCACCAAGAACTCCTCCTGCTACGCCAGTAGCTTCATTCGGTCCTAGCTATACAACGGCTACTCCCAAGGAAACGCCGCTGGCAAACATTGAATATATTTATGATTGGAGTAGCATATTCGGCAATCCGAAGAAGCTCAAAGAGCTTGAGGAAAAGCAAGTCTACGCCCGGGGTGGCGTCATTGATTTCAACCCGCCTGAGTATGGCTCGGTGGATGACCTTATGTACATTTTGAGGAAATAACCATGTATAGGTACAACCCCGATACGGATTCTTACGAAGACGACGAAGAAGCATATGATGCTGCGGTAACTCGATTTAACGAAGGGGTGCGTTACACCAATACCAATGTGGAAGATGAAGCCCCGGTAGACGCTAGTGAAACAATTACGTTCCCTGACGGAAGTAAAATGTTTTTTGATGCTAGCGGTAATATTATTGGGTCATCTGATGCTACTGATTCAACAGGGACTAATGATTTAGGATTAACTACTCAGTTAACAACCCAAGATCGCATCAACCTTCTAGCCAGTTCAATGGGCGGTTTAGGTTCGTCTGCTTGGAATACTTTTACTAAGGCGTTCACAAACCCTACAACCGGGAAAACTGATTGGGGTAAACTGCTTGGTACCGCCGCAGGTCTTGGGCAAGGTCTTGGGTTGTTTGGAGGGAGCGATCAAAAGCCCAAGGGCTACCAAGGCAAGGTTCCTGATTTAACTGCGGTTCGTGAGCAAATACCTAATACGTACGATCCTTCTCGGCGTGCAGGTAGCGGTGGGCAACGGTATTTTACGGACAATCAATACGTACCTACTAAAGATACGGCTGGGATAACAGCAGCACAAGATGCGGCGAGCGCCCAAGCAACGGGACTTGCAGGGTTAAATACATCTAATCGAGCTAACCAAAGAACCCAACCCCTAACTTTTGCCCCCCTCCCCGCCCCCGGTGCAGCCGCTCCGGCTACCGCACCTGCCACTACCCGTCCCGCTTCCGAAGTTATTAATAGCTTGCCTGTTCCTACGTACAACAGGGGTGGGATTGCCACGCTAGCCCACGGAAAGTATTTGGATGGACCGACTGACGGTATGGCTGATAAACTACCGGCTAACATAGACGGTAAGCAAGAAGCTCGGCTCAGTCATGGGGAGTTCGTTATCCCAGCCGACGTTGTTAGTCACTTAGGCAACGGTAATTCTTCTGCTGGCGCAGAACGCTTGTACTCAATGATGGATCGAATTCGCCAAGCTCGCACCGGTACGAAAAAGCAGGGCAAGCAAATTAACCCCGACAAATACGTCCCCGCATAAGGAAAGATCGTGACTACACCTGCTGGTACCACTCCTCCCGGTAGCACCGGAACCACGCCTCTAATTGCTGATCCGCTTGCGGGTAAAATAACAGGTGATGAGTCAAACCTATCGAATTGGGCCGGTGATTATGTAACCAACTTGTTAGGTAGAGGGCAAGCTCTTAGTAATCAAGGGTATCAAGCCTACTCGGGTCCGCTGACGGCTGGAGCGTCTGAGCTTCAACAGAATGCGTTCCAAGGACTAGCCAATCTGGCGATTCCAACTGACAGGATGGGAGCGTTTAACACTCAGACGTTTGGCGCGGATCAAGCGCGGCAGTACATGAACCCGTATCTGATGGCTGCATTACAGCCACAGATTGATGAAGCTCGGCGGCAGTCGGAAATTACTCAGATGATGAACAACGCCCAGCTTACTAAGGCGGGTGCATATGGTGGCGGGCGTCAGGCTATTATGAATGCGGAAACCCAGCGCAATCTGGGAACCAACCTTGCCAATATTACTGGGACCGGCTATGCAAGTGCTTACGATAAAGCTATGGCGCAGTTTAATACTGAGCAAGGCCGGGGCATGGAAGCCCAGAAGATGCTTAATGATTACGGCATGGGCGCATTAGCGGCACAGCAGGGTGCCGGTGCGGTTCAACGTCAGATTGAAGGCGAAGGTATTACCGCTGATATAAAACAGTTTGAAGAAGAAAAACTTGATCCGTACAAGAAGGTTCAATTTGCTCAGTCATTGCTCCAAGGGCTACCACTGCAAACGCAGTCTTATTCGTACCAGCAACCCAATGCAATAAACCAAGCGGCTGGCACGGCTGCGGGCGTTATGAGTACTTACGATCAGATTTTTGGTCCCGGTCGCACTCCCGCTACTACCACTCCCCCCGGCACAACAACGCCACCCGGAACTTCTCCCGGTTCAACGACTCCTCCGGCCAGAGTACCATAAGGAACAATCATGCTCGATCAAGATGTGCAAAGCCGAGTCGATGCTTATCGGGGTAATCCTCAAGCACTTCAGCAGAAGTACTCGGTCAGCAAAGACTTGCTTGACCTCATGGCGTTGCAGAAGCTGACCAAAGAAAAGGAATCCGCTGCTCGTGAGTTGCAGATGGCAATGGCCGCGCAACAAGGGCAAGGACCCGGGACGGTTCGGGATCAACTGCAACAGAAAGCGTTGGGGATGACAAAGCAGGAGCTTGAAAAGCAGCAGATAGAATTGCTGCAACAGAAGCAGCAACAGCAGCAACAGAACATGCAACGGCTTGCTCAATCCGGCGTTGCCCAGAACCCTGCACCTAACATGGCCGCTCCCGGCTTTGCTTCGGGTGGGATTATTGCGTTTGCCGGACCAGACGGGAGTCAAGTGCCTTCTGCCGATCCAACCTCTGACGTTAATACTGCTAAATACAAACTTCGTCGCGGAGAACCCCTTACCGAACGCGAAGAAAATGCCCTTCGGGAAGCTGAACGAGCAAGGATCAGAGCATTCGGCCCGGACGAAAACGTAATACGCCCACCAACACAAGCCCCCACCCCACTACCAGCCGATCTTGCTAGACAGGCCGAGAAAAAACTCCCCATACAAGAAGCGGAAGGGATTGTTGGTAATGCGGGGGCTGCTTCTGCTCCCGGTTACAGAGGGCCAAACCCACTTGATCAGCCACGTGCTTTAGAACGCGGTGTGGTTATCCCACAGCGAGCTGCTCCAGCAGCTAAGTACCAAGGTACACCGAGTGACGCTATTAGAGAAGCGGCTGAACGTGCTGGAATCCTTGCTCCGTTTAAACAACCCACAGTTTCTGGGTCTGCTCCTCCTGCTCCTCCTGCTCCTTCTCGTGGTGGCGGCGGTGGTGGCGGCGGGCAGCAAGCTGGATTAGGTGCGATTACTCCTACAAAAGTTGATCTTTCCGGCGCACCTCAGCCGGTTGATATTCGTCTATTTTCTCCAGAGTCGGAAGCGGATTCGGCATTTCGGGGTAGCGTGCGGTCTGCCGCTATGAATGCAGCCCAGCCGGATCGTGCTGCTATTGACCGTGAACAACAACTAGCAAAGGCAGAACTATCGCTTACTTCACAAGAGCGGGCCAAGATGGAGGACAACCTAGCTGCTCGGGAAGCAATGTCTCGGGAGCAGATGGACCCAGAACGTCTTGCCCGTAGCCGGTTAATTCAAAGTCTTGCCGCGATGTCCGGCCATAGCACTCTTGGTGGGGGCCTTGCTAATCTTGCAATTACTGGCGAAAACGTAGCCTCAAGGCAAGCGGATGCTCGTCGCGCCCAAATGATAGAAAACCAAGGCTACGGTGAAAAAATTCTGGGCCTTGACATGGCGGCACGTAAGGGTGGCCTTGAAAGTAGGAATAGTGAAGCGCAACGTCAGAATCTAATACAACAGCAAGGTCTTGCTGGTCTAAGTAGTATGGGTTCGGCAATGGAAAATAGGCGTGGGCAAGAAACTCAAGCCGCTGCTTCTTACCAGTCTCAGCGACTTAAAGACTTTACTGACGTGAAGAACAACGAAGCTACGATGGCAAATAACTTTGCTATTCATAAGTTGGACAGAGAAGCGTCTATTCAAGTAGCTCGTATTTCCGCTGAAGGTCATGCCGCGTTGGCTGCGGCTACTAGAGACGCTACTAACGAAGCTAAACGAGCACAAGCCATTACTAATTTTATGGCGGCTCAGACCAATGCTGAAAAAGTTCTTGATAGTCGTTACAAGACACAGATTGAGGGGGTACTAAAAATAATTAAGGACGCGGTTGTAATGAAGCAACCTACAGATAAATATGAAGCTCAGATCCAGCTTCTTGAGGCGGCACGTGAACGCGACCGTCAGGCTATACTTAGACAGACCCGAGATGCTCTTACGCAAGTAGGGTTAGATAATTCGGGCAAATGGGGTGATGTGACTACGCGGCCCAGCAAATAAAGAGCTTACGTATGCCAATCTATTCGATCCAAGCCCCAGACGGTAAAACCTACGATATCGAAGGGCCGGAAGGTGCAACACGTAACCAAGTTATTGCTGCTGTACAACGGCAACTTAGGCAGCAACAACCTGATCGTGGGATGGAAGAAGCCAATCGGCAGTATGCCGAGGCTCAACGTAGGTTAGCCGAACTTAGCCGCCCACAAGTTGAACCGCCAAAGACAACGGTTTTTGGTGCGGGTAAAGAACTCATCAAGGGTATAGTTCCCGGCGTAGTAGGACTAGGTGAAAGTGCAGCTACCGGACTAGCTGCATTGCTTCCTGACGAACAAGAGCAAGCCGTTCGTAGCGCGGTATCAGGTGCAGTAGCACCAGTTAAAGAATTTTTTAAACCTGCTCCGGGCTACGAAGAGTCAGTTCCTCGCAAGTTTAGTGAAGCCTTCGGTTCTACCCTTCCGTTCCTTGCTGCCGTTCCGTTTACTGGTGGTGCTAGTCTTTTAGGCTTAGGCGCAAGAGCCGGTATTGCAGGACTTGGAGCCGCTGCTGGTGCTGGTGAACAACGTAAAATGGCGGAAGCAGCCGGGGCAAGTAAAGATGAACGCGCTATAGCTACGCTACTAGGCGCACCGGTCGGCCTTCTTGATATGCTGTTGCCTGAACTCCGGTACGGTAAGACCATGATTACCCGAGCCGCTGTTAGTGGTAGTGTCGAAGGTGCAACTGAAGCCGCTCAAAGAATTGCCCAGAACGCTATCGCTAAGTATGGGTATAACCCGAATCAGGCGCTGCTTGAAGGTTCCGGCGAAGAAGGTGCATATGGTGCCGGTGTTGGTGCGGTTGCTAGTCTGCTTATGGACGCAGCCCTTGGCCGTAAAGGTAAAGGCGTAAAGCCAGCCGCAGAAGAAGAGAAAAAGAAGCCGGAAACACTGCTTCTTGGTAATAAACCAACACCATTTACGCCGGTTGTGTTCCCCGATGGTAGTGTTGCTACCTCACCCGAAGACGTAGCAGCTTACGAGAAAGAACACCTCAAGAATAAGTTTTCTGCGGCAGCAAATCAACCTGCCGCGCCGGGGATCGCTGGTCTACTTGAGAACAAACCATTTAAGCCGGTTGTAACTCCTGATGGTTCGGTTATTACTACGCCGGAAGAACTTAAAGCGTACGAAGAAGAGAAGTACCACGCCCGTAGGCAGCAGGAAGAAGAGGCCAAGCAGCGGGAAAGAGACGAGTTTAATAGTAAGTACGCACCTGTAATAAACCAACCCGGACCTGCTGGGCTTCTTGAGAACAAACCGTTTACGCCGATTGTGTACCCTGACGGGTCAGTTGCTACTACGCCTGAACAAGCTAGACAGCTTGACGAAGGTATTTACAATGACCGTAGGCAGCAAGAAGAAGAGGCTAAACAGCAGGAAGAACAAGCGTTTAGAAGTAAATATGCACCTGTAATAAACCAGCCTCCGTCTGGAATTGCTGGGCTTCTTGAAGATAAACCAGCCACACCGTTTAGGCCAATCGTGTTCCCTGACGGGTCGGTTGCTACTACACCAGAGCAACTCGCACAGTACGAAGCGCAAACTAAACAGCGCGAAGAAGAGCAGTTTAGGCAGCAGTACGCACCGCAACCATCCGATCAGGCTTTGGCAGATCAAGCTGAAGCGCAACGGGTTGCAGCCGCCGGTCGTGGTCCCAGAGCTACAGAGCAACCGGAACTACCACTACAAGGTGGTCAAGTTGCACGGCCCCCGCAAGCTCCTCCGGTTCTTCCTAAGAGAACGGGGTCACAAGGTGTTCTGTTCCCGCAAACCGCGAGGGAACTTGCTGGCGCTGGGAAAATACCTGTACGTGAGCGGGATTCACTTTCGTTGCGTATTAATGATGCGCTGATCAAACTAAACCGAAACATCCCTTTATCTACCGAAGAAATCGCCCTGCTTACGCTACACGGAGGGGAATACAACGTCTCCCCCGAACAACTACTCACGGCCCGGGTAGCAGGACTAGAACCCGCAGGAGCACTAAATGCAGCACCTAGTACACCTGTCACGCCAACAACTGGAGCTAGCACTAGCGTACCTAGCGGACCCCAAGCAAACGCGGCCCCCTCCGGGGCTGGCGCACCTGCATCCAGTGCAGTGGCGGTTCCTGCAACTCCTGCTGGACCAACTGGAACTGGAACGACAGTACAGTCCGGTGCATTAAAAGGCAACGACAGGACAAAACTCAGGAATCTTCTGCCTGAAGCAGATCGGCCCAAGCTCGACGCCGCTATTGCAGCCGGGACGGCTACTGTTTCTAAAGGCGCTAAACCCCCCAAAACTACCGCACATGCCGCTACCGAAACTAAACCCGCTAAACCTACTAAACCTAAACCCGCCGCCGCACCCGCTGCTGAAACCAAAGCCCCAACTAAACCCGCCACCGCACCTGCTACCGAAACTAAAACCGCTAAACCTGCTAAACCTGCTAAACCTGCTAAACCTAAAACTACCAAAGAACAAGCTAGAGCTAACCTTGCAGCCGCAGTAGACGATCTGGGTAGTATTCTTGGGTTTACTACAAAACCTGCTACCGCAGAAACCCCGACTACATCGACTGGCAAAGGCAAGCTCAAGAAGTTTGATCAGGCCCAGAAAGCCAAACTGATTCCTACGCTTGTTAAGTTGTTTGATGCGGCGTTGGATATGGGCATGGTTACCTTTAAGGAATCGGTCCTACACGTAAAGCAAGCAATCAACGCACGCTTCGGTCGTGACGCTGTTCGGGCTATCTTTGAACAGGAAGGAAGTCAGGCACTAATTAAGGAAGCCTACGATCTGCATCAGGCACAACGCCAAGAACGGGAAGCAGCAGAAGCTCCCAAAGCCGAAGCGCGTCAAGAAATCGAGGAAGAAGAAACTACTGGTGAAGAAACAGCAGTAAGCGCGTGGCAAGAACTAGCTACTCCTAGTGCTCGGGCGTTCCACGATCAGATCAGTCATGCTTACAGGATGTATGACGCTAAGGAAGTAGGAGACGAAGCGTCACAGAAAGCTGACCGTGCCAAGGTCCAAGGATTGCTGCGTAAAAACCGGGATAACCCACAGACAAACTACTTCTCCAAGATGAAGCGGTTGGTGGATAACCTCCGTAACATTGCATTTGACATAGCATTCCCATTTGGTGATCGGCGAGCCGAAACCAAAGAAGGTCAAATTGGGGAGATAATAGAAGTACTTGGCCGATACAAGCGGTCGGTCGGTGAAACTACGCCCGAAGCTAACTTCTTCAGCGGTATGGGGCACGATGCTGCTAAGAAAGCAGCGGAATGGGTTTACGGCAATCTCAGCCTACCCGCCCAAGTCAAGCTGCAAAAGATGATTGCTGAGTACACGGCACAGAATACTGCTGTTGGTCAAGCCCACTTCATTCAGACAATTCTGGATCGCGGTCGTGGTCGGGCAGACAACGCCAAGAATGAGCAAGAGTTTCAAACAGGAGTGCTTGAGGCGAAGAAGGACGAAGATATTGAAAAAGCGTTGGCTAAGGTCGAACGCAGTCGTGACATTAGGGGCGCTAATGCTCGCATAAAGTTTGAGGCGAATGAGGAAAACCGCAAGGCAAACGAGTTAGAGCAGTTGCGGGAAAAAGTAGAACGCGAAAAGAAAAAACGGAAAACCGAGGACGAAGTTCTCGATGCGATCTTTGGTCCCGCTGGTGCTTTCATCAAGAAGTTCTCGCAAGACATGAGTGCCCGTCTGGGCTTGCCACTGCATCCGGCAGTGCAGGGTATGTTGATGGACGGCAACCTCAAGGGTGCGCTTGATCATCTTGCTGCTAACAACGGAAATGTTACGGGTAAGATTGCTAACTTCTTGAGCCAAGCAGCGGGCACAACTAAGGTTGAAGTTACTGACAATCTGGTCGATGAGGCGGGTAAGCCGGTCCCCGGTTACTTCAACCCTAAAACCAACACGATTCATCTCGACTCGGTTCGGGGGATGAACGCCCACGTGCTATTACATGAAGTAACGCACTCGGCCTTGTCTCACGAACTAGACAACCCGTCCAGTCCACACACCCGCCAACTTACCAAGTTGTTCGATGATCTCAAGCCTCTGCTTGGGAAAATATACGCTGCTGGAGACGTGCATGAGTTCACGTCTGAAGCGTGGAGCAACATGGAGTTCCGGCAAAAACTCAATTCCATCACCGTTTCCGGTGGAAAACAAACTGCATGGGATCGGTTCACCAACAAGGTTGGCAACTGGCTTCGTTCTATGGTTGGGTTGGAGACTAAGACGCTAGAAGAAACTGCGTTGTCAGCAGCAGACCGGCTAATCGAGACGCTCATCTCCCCATCACCAGAAACCCGCAACGTAGGTGTGCTGTACAAAGCTGCTGCTACTGGCACGGGGGCTAAGGTTGTCGCTAAAGCGTTCGGTGATTTCGGCAAGTTCTCGACCAAACGCCCCGGCGCAGCGCGTAACGCCCAGCAATTTTACCAAAGCGCAAAGGAAGGGTTCTTTACCGGCTTGTATCGGTTTGCTGACCTGCAAACTCTGGTCGATGTTGCTAAGGGCAAAGTCCCAGAAGCACAGAAAGTACTCGACACAATCCGGGCTAAGGCTCGCTATCAAGACGAATCAATACGTGCGTTAAAACCTGTAGTTAGCAAAGCTGCTAACTGGGCTAAGGGTGTGTCCGACAAAACTTACGAGCGTTTCAATAAAGTTGTTTACGGCAGCACCCTGTCGCAAGTCGATCCGTCTAAGCCACGCAGTACGTACGAGAAAAGCTCGGACCCAGAAAAAGCAAAAAACTTTGACCCGGAAAAACTAAAAGAGTACGACCGAATTAAACCCGACTACGTTGCGCTTGGTAAAGACGGGCAAGAAATCTACCGGTTGATGCGTAATGCGTACCGGGAGTTGTACAAGAAGATCGAAGACGAGATTGGTAACCGTATTGACGACGCGGTGAAAGACAAGGATGCCGCTAAAAAACTTAAAGAGAACATCTTTAAGAAGCTGGTTGATCGTGGTGGGCTTGAGCCTTACTTCCCCCTAGTACGTAAGGGTAAATACCGGTTGTCGTACAACGCGGACGGGGAAGTCTACATCGAGCACTTTGAGAATAAGGCTGACCGTGACGCTGCAATAAAAGAACTTAACGAGATGGGTGCTACGGAGATCTCTCCGTTCCTAAGCATATCCGAAAAAACGTACAGGAAAGCCCCGCCATCTTCATTCGTCAATCAGATCCTTACGACGATGGAAGCCCAGAAGGTTGATCCTGCTGTCATTGAAAGCGTGATTGACCTGTACCTCAATACGATGCCGGAAACATCATTTGCTCGGGCGTTCCATACTCGGCAAGGTACGCTCGGCTTTAAGCAAGATGCGGTTGCGGCTATGCAGGAGAAGGTGTTCAGCACCTCCGCGCAGATTGCCAATATTAAGTACTCCTCTATTCTCGGCAAACTGGACACAGAGTTGCAGGAGTCGCTCAAGAAAAAGCAGACCGACGAAGACGCGGTGTATTTAGGGCAGCAACTTAGGGATCACATCTCTGAGAGCATGAATCCGACGCAGCTATCTACCGCCTCCCGGGTTGCGGCTGGTGCAACTTACGCTTATACGCTTGGATTTAACTTGTCATCTGCACTAATCCAAGTTTTCCAACTACCGATTGTTGTGTACACCTATTTTGGTGGGAAGTACGGCTACGCCCAGACGGCTATTGAGATGACTAAGGCAATGGCTACCTTCTCATCCACAGGGTTTACCCGTAAAGTAAGCACCACCGTGCCGCTGAATGGTTCGACGTTGAAAGAAGGTCAGAAGGGCGAGTCGATTACTATCCGTGGATTGCCGTCCTTGGACAACGTGGACTTCGACTCGCTCCCAGAAAATGACCCGCGCAAGTCACTTGAGACACTGGCCCGGATTGCACGTAGCCAAAATGCTCTAGCGCGTTCTGGCTTGTATGATATTTTTGATGCGGGTCGCTCTGACGGAATAGTTGCACAGATGTCCGGATTGGCCGGTCTGCCGTTCCATATGATGGAGCGATTCAACCGGCAGGTGTCGATGATTGCCGCATACAACCTAGAGTTGAAGCGACTTAAGTCCGACAAGGCTACCGACGCCGAGAAGAAAATGTCTCAGCAGCAGAAGGAAGAGTTTGCAGCTAACCAAGCAATCTACATGTCTGACCTAACCAACGGTGGCAACGGGCAAGAGACTGCATCACTGCTGTCCCGGCAAAGTGAGATCGGCCACGTTACTACGATGTACAAACGCTACGGCGCGTCCATGTACAGGTACATAGCTAAAACGACAATGACTGCGTTGAAAGACGTAGACTCTAACCAACGTGCAATTGCCCAAAAGCAAATCTTGGGTCTTGTTGGTATGTCTACGTTGCTAGCCGGTGTGCAGGGTGTTCCAATGTTCGACATCTTTGCCGCTGCTTACAATATGGCTAAAGCCCCGGACGATGATGACTTTGAAACGGAAGTCCGTAAGGCTATCGGTGAGGCTTACTACAAGGGACTGCTTACTCACCTGACTGGTTCCGAGATCGGTTCGCGGATCGGCTTTAACGGGTTGCTTTACCGCTCCCCACGATTTGCTTCGTGGTCCGATGATCCTATTAACGCGGCGGTTGAAAGTCTTGGTGGTCCAGCCTTTGGCGTTGCTCAACGGATCTTTGATGGTGCTAAAAAAGTAGCGGAAGGGGAAGTCGAGCGTGGTATCGAGCAGATGCTGCCAGCCTTCTTCTCTAACTTCCTAAAAGCTAACCGTTACGATTCGGAAGGCTTTAAGACTCTACGTGGCGACGAAGTGGTTTCACGGGCGAATGGGTACGAGGTTGCCATGCAGATGATCGGCTTCGCACCTCAACGCTACATGGAGCAGATCCAACAAAACACTGCGCTCAAGGCTAAAGACAAGTACGTCACAACGGAAAAGACGAGGTTGTTGCGGCAGCTATACGTAGCATATCGTGAAGGCGATAATCGTGAAGCCGACGAGGTGATGGAGAAGTTGCGGAAACTTGGGGAAAAACATCCCGGTACTATTACTGCTGACACAATTATTGATTCACTAAAGGCCAACGCCAAGACTTCGGCTGAGATGTTCCACGGTATTACCTTGAGTAAGGCGATGCGTGCCGAGCTTATGGAAGATGCTTCGGAGTACAGCTTCTCTGATGACGAGCTAGATTAAGGGCGAAAAAAATCCCCCGAAGGCGTGGCCGCACAGTCGGGGGTAATACCTTGGAGGAGACACACGAACAGGTTTCACTGTATCACAGTTTTCTCCAGATGCGAAGCCCTAAAATTTTGCCCTCGACCCGACGCCGCATCTCAATCTCCCAACCCTTACTTTTGGCTAGCTCAAGGGCTTGCTCCCTGAGCTTGATGTGATTGATCGACGGCACAAAAATAGACGCCCCGACAATAAACTTATCCCAATCGACCTTGATAATCAGCCCATCCGGGTCGAATTCGTCCAACCGTAGCCTAGACGATTGCGTCATTACCACCATCCATAAACGGGCAGTTCAGTACCCATGCGTCTGCCGCTGGCATGTTCATATGAGTGCCTTTGCCTAGCCGAACCTTTTCCTTCTTTGCCATAGTCCTGCCGGACTTCAGCGCATCTAAAGTGTTGGAGTAATCAATCTGCTGTTTAGTACACCACAACTTAAACGGCTTCGGTAGCAGGTACAGCTTCTTAATATCATATTCATAACGGGCAACCAACTGCATCCTTGGCGTAGCGTCAGGTAGGATCAGGTGATCCAATCCAGTTGACTGTTTACGTGCATCATCCGTGCTCTTGATGCGAAGGATGTTGTTGTAGTTCTCGGCCATGTAGTCGGACAGGATCTGCTCTGCACCTATCTTAAAGTCAAGATTGTTTTCCTTGGACTTAGCTAACTCATTAAGAATGAATTGGGTCAGTACCTTAACGTCATAGTTAATCAGCCCCGCTCGTTTGGCGATTACCACACCAGCGATAGTACAGGCGCACATCGACGACCAGAACCGCTCATCCGCTTGCAGGTTTGCCGCTTCATCAATCTTCTTGCGGACATGCGCTAGTACTTTCTTACACTCTTCTACGTTGTTAAGTATGTACTGTGCGTAGATTGGCCCTGCGTGACCGAAGTTGTTTTGGATACCCGCATAGAAATTGTCCTGCTCTTCCTTGGTTAGATTCGCCAGATTGTCGGGTACACGTATCTCAATAATCCGTAGGGCTTCTGCTTTTGGCAGCGCCTTGAACAACCCGATCCGTTGAATCATGCTTGTGTTGCCGGTGCTAGCAGCTAACAACTTCCAAGGTTTGCCGCGATACCGTTCCTTGTTCCCACTAGAAGACATCCGGTTTTTCTGCATCCCGCTCGGCACAGCATAGGCGTATGTGCTTAGATCGGATGGGCTTGTATTTGTCATCTCGTCCAGAAGAAACGCAAGGTTCTTGTAGACCTCGGCTCGGTTCATCTTTGAGTTAAAAGTGTCCTTGTCATCCAGCACGACCCGCATGGGGTCACCCCAAAGAGACGCCGCTAAGTACAAACCCGTACTCTTGCCCTTACCTGCTTCACCCGTAAAGTGAAAGGTCCCACCGTTATGTGCAGTCAACTCCATGAGGAGTGAGCCGAATCCGATGCAGAAAATAAATTGATGCAGTACATACTCCGGCTTGTTCCATACCTCTACCAACTCCTTCCACTTATCCAGCGAGCCTTGCGGATCAAATAGTGGTACTAATCCTGCGGTCGATACGGACGGGGGGCTGATATCAACACGGTCTGGGAATATCTCTAGTGAACCCACAACAAAAGATTGCATAGGGTTATCCTTGTCCCCGACCCAACCAAACTGTCTTCTAGCTTCGTAAGCAACTGTTGTACTTTGCAATTGATTTACCCATGAAGTTGTGTAGTGCATAAGATGCTCCGGGTTAATGACGGCAACGCCGTTTAAGGACATCACCTTTCTAAATTCATCACGTGACGTGACGGCTGTAAGTGCTACGGTAAACTCTCGTACCCCGTCCCTTGGTAGATGCAAACGCATCATGACGGACTCGCCTGACTCTGGGTCCCGTATCCTACGGACTACATATAAGTCATTGTGGTAGACCAATACTTCCTTGGAGTCACCATCTTTATCCTTGTCTCTTCGGTAGATGCCACCGCTGGCCCCACGGAAGTAAGGGAACGGATACTTTGGGATCGTGGTGCTTGTCGCACTCTTTGTCTGTACTACGCTATCTTCTTCGTCTGCTTCTTTGACTTCCCGGCCAAGCACAATTGGTGACTTAATCTGCTTCCAGTGCTGGCAATCTGGGCACACATCCGGGTTGAGTGTGTTAAATGTCTCGCAAATGTAGGGACCTTGGATCTTGTTGGCCTTCTCTTCTGTCTCGTCTGCGCTGTACTGTGGGTGCTTTTGGGATATTTTATGGATGGCAATGTCACGATCCAGACAATGTGCCGCGATTGATAAGCCCGCCCTCCACAGCGGTTCCGGCATTGTGGCTTGTTCTGTCGCAATCTTCAGGATTTGAGGACACCCTCTGCCTTCACCGCTTTTGATTAAGATCGTCTTGAATCGGTGCTGGTAGTTACTTATTAAGTTCTGTGTAAGCGGGTCGTATTCGGCTTTAGCTTTGGCGTTACCTTCCGGTGGGGATACTGCTCCCATAATATTCCGAAAGTCTTCAAACCGGATAGGGGCTGCAACTTCTCCGACCACCGTAACAACCCTAGTCGTGTTGTTCTTATAGTTGCGCGTGCCCGGAGTACGTAAGACCCGGGCCGAATCCGATGTAGAAGTCTGGTCGCACTTCATCCCCTGCTTGTTGACTACTTGCTTGAACTGTTGAGCAACAGTCATCCACTCGATAGCCGGAACTTGCTCAGTCAACACCCAGTAGATATGTAAGCCATAACCAGAATTGACGATGGTTGGCTTAGGTAATGCAATCGCCTTACAAAAGGACTTGAGGGCAACTAACGCTTCCGTCTGCGTAGGAAAATCTTTCTTGGGTCCGTCACCGCAATCAATGTCTAGGTAGAACGACTTTAAGTATTTGGCATTTTCTTGCTTCCGATTTTTGTCAGTCTCAAACGTAGCTTGCGCGTGATAGGCGTTAAAGCCCTGCGCGTCTAGTCTGAATACTTCACTAATAGCATCATCAAGATTGTCGAACAGCCGCTGGATTAGCGTTGGGTTATCCTTTGGCCCCTTCAACCCCATCGTGCAATAGAACCCGTCTGACCCCAAGACGAATTCTAGGAATTCCTTCGCTTGCATCCCCGCCCCATACGAAGAAAAAAATAGCGGTTAGGGCAAACTTACCCCAACCGCCACCGCTTGTAGACTACGCGATCAGTCGTCCCAATCGCCTACGATATCACTCATATCAATAGCTTCCGCTTGGGGGGCGGTGCTAGTCTTCTTGCTCACAACCTTCTTAGGCTCTTCAACCTCTTCGCCTTCCTCAACCTTCGGCTTGGCTTTTGCCTTGGGTTCCGGCTTGGCTTCCGGTTTAGGTTCAGCATTGTTAAACAATGACGGCAACGGTTCGGGGATAACCTTGTCCATCTGCGATACATTGAGCTTTAGATACCGCTGAGTATCAGGAGCGTCCCGCAACTCCAATGCAATATCTAACTCGGCATCGTCCAACGGACGAACCGGCTTGAACACCAGCTTAGGCGTAGAGCTATCCTTGTCAAAACGCATCTCGGTCACAATCCCGATAGCCTTCTCACCGTGAGCTTTCAGATAACGGGCATACGCTTGCAGGGGCATCTTGCCACCATGCTCAGACGGGTCGCCAAAAATACTTGTTGGCGGAAGGGTCAACTGATAGACCTCACGATTCTCAATTGCACCTTCAAAGACAATAGCAATGCGTTGTTGGGGCTTACATGCTTTGCTATCACCCTGACCAGAACCCTTGATTGCTTGGCGGCAATCCATACAACGAGCAGACTGCTTCTGATCATCCGGCACTGACTGATCTGGGACTTGCGAATCTGAAGACCAGCAAGTGGGCTTCACTGGCTTGCCTTTGACATACGCTTCGGCAAAGTACATCTTGGAGATAGGGGCGGCGTTAATAATAACTACGTTAGTAGCACGCTCCTCGTTAACCCGGACTTCCTTGCCGTTGATGACTTCACGAAAGAAATTACCGTCAAGACTGATGCGGCGGTTGACGTTGCCAGAATTTGCATTGTCAGTGATAGCATCCGCGATATCAGCGAGACGGGCAGAGGAGCGGCGGTTTCCGAATAGGGATAGTTCGTTCATGGTTACCTCAAAGGTTTTGGTCAACGTCGATTGCGTAAAAGTCAAACCCAAGCTGTTCCATCTTAGATTCGGCATCAGCTTCAGGCTCGGGTGAGGGCTGTGGGGGCACAGCTTCAACAACTAGCTTTTTGGGTTTGAAGTACTCGATAATACTCTCCTTGTCGAAACGATAAGTATTACCGATTTTCACATACATGTCGCCCGGGATCAGTCCCGTGCGGACCCACGCCCTTACAGTCGTAATTGAGACGGTTAGGGTTCGGGCTAGGTCTTCGATGGGCACAAATTGGATAGTCATTGTTTGTTTTTCCTAACAGTGATTGAGTACTCGGTCATAGCATTCAGCCCGGGTGGAAGTAGCTCCGGGTTTTCCTCTAAGAATTGCTTCAAGTTTCCTTGATGGATGCGCTTCTCAAGCAGTTCTGGGCAACCGTGCTCTACGATGAACTTGCCCATAGACTCCCAGTCGTTAGTGAAGTAGGTCTTCTGCGTCGTGCGATAGAACATGCCCTCTGCCGTCTTCACGGACTCGACGTTATGGTCTTTGCAATGTTGCAGGAGAACCCGCTTCACCTTGTCGGCTTGGGTCTTAATCTTCTCGTCTGCCTCCTTGAATTCAGCCGCCAACTTCTCACGGGCCTCCTTCATCTTGAGGTAGATACGCACTAACTTCTCAGGCGTAAACTCTTGCGTATTTTCGGGGGGCACGATAGCTCCTTCAGGTAAAGGGAAGTGTAGTTTAACAGGGTTTGCGTTGCTACGCAAGCAGATCGTCGTATAAGTCTATGATCTTTGCGTGAACGTCTATTTTATTATCTAGTAGCTTGTAAACGTGGTTCTCAACAGGTGCGCCAGCAAGCTGTACAACTGTGGAGGGATGCCTTTGTCCTGCACGATGGACTCGTGCATTAGCTTGGGCGTACGTTTCGAGCGAGGCAGTCGGCCCCCACCATACTACGGTGTTTGCCGCTGTTAGGGTCACCCCATGTGCCGCTGACTGGGGTTGAATGATTAGAACCTTTGGCTCGGGTGTTTCTTGAAACCTTCGGAAGATATCCGTGCGCTGATTCACAGGCACGTCGCCCCGAATGATCTCGTTAGTCACACCGTCTGCCGTTAGCTTCTCAGAGATAAGATCGATCACGCTCTTGAATGGCACGAAGACCAACACCTTCTGGCTTGACTCCTCGATGACTTCCTTGAGCACGTTATACCGATGCTTGATATCAAACTCGATGATCTCACCCGTGTCGGTGTAGACAGCACCACATGCTACTTGTAGCAACTTAGACATTGCCACTGCCGCGTTGACTGCTGTGATCTGTTCGCCACCCGCTTCAATGATCAGCTTATCTTTAAGTAGCTTGTAGTATTTCTTTTGTTGTGCAGTCAATTCGACCCGCCGCCGTACGTAGGTCATCTCAGGTAGATCAAGGCAGTCCTCTTTACTGAACCGGATCGCCGGTTGCAGTACACGATGCACGATAGTCGTAGCCTCTGGCCTTGGTATCCAACGGAACTGCGATAGCTTTAGTAGCACCATCTCCTTGAACGAAGACGCGAAGCGTGGCACACCAGCGGGGTTAATTAACTTAGCCAGACCGTAGGCATCTACTGGAGATTGTGCGGCAGGTGTACCCGTTAGCATCCACAGCCACGTGCGAGGACCAACCAACCGATTCAAACACTTCCAGCGTTTAGTGGACGTGTTCTTGTATGCGTTGGCTTCATCGACAACAATCAGGTCAAACCCACCATTGTCGATCTCCTGCTCAACAGTCTCAACACCATCGTAGTTGATGATGACGAACTCGGCATCGCCGTTGATGATTGCCTTGCGTTTATCTACGCTACCGTATGCGATGTCCACCGTACGGTGCATGGCAAACTTAAACAGGTCGGCTCGCCATGCCGAGTCCATAATAGACAGGGGGCAAATTACTAGCACCCGCCGGATTCGGCCTATGCTCAACAAGTAATCAGCAGCCCATATCACACTACCGGTTTTGCCCGTACCTTGCTCGTTCAAGCATAGGGCTTTTTGGTGCAGTGTAAGGAATGATGCCGTTGTCTTCTGATGATCAAACGGCTTGTACATCCCGGGCCATTTGTACTGTCCCAAGATGGGACTAGGCACGTTACGTATATTTAGTTGGCGTAAAGCCCGGGCTTCGTCCAGCCCCCAGTTAACTAGCACTTGGTTGTTCCCTATGTCTTTGCTCTTCGGTATCTGACTCGTGACCTTCGTTGGATCACGTAGCTGTAGTAATAAGTCTTTGTTGTTGACGATCTGCATTACTTACCGTTCCGGCTACGATTTTTGTGCGGTGTAGTGAGTCGCAGATTACTTTTGTCGTTGCTCCCGCCTTTACTTAACAAAACTTTGTGGTCTATGTCCTTGCCCTTGCGGTCGATCCCCTCGGCATCGTACATCCGACGCGCCTTCTGGCGTTCCATCCGCAGGGGGTGCTCGCCCCGCTCCTTCTGTTGCTCGTACTCTTTCTTGTAGGGGCGCGGCTTATTAACGTAAGGCATTACTAACTCCTTCCATTGTGGGGGCAAGATAAAACTACGCAGTGGTTACGGCACAGCCCGCTCGGCCTTGCGTTCCATACATTGTTAGCGTAGGACGCCGCCATGCGTTTGCGATCTGCAATCCATTTACTCCAGCATACATTTTGCTGGTCTATGTGGTAGCTATCTTTGAGGAAGGCGTTAGCCACTACAAATAACAAGCCACCCTTAACCTTCTTGATCTCGGGAAAGTGCTTGAAGATAGCCAGCGCCATTAGTTCAAGCTGCCCCTTGTCAGCGTACTTTGTTGACTTGCCGGTCTTGTAGTCCACCACCCTTGCTTCTGCGTTCTCACGATCAAGGATAATCAAGTCGGCAATCCCCCGCCACCATACGTTCTCGTCTTTGAACCCGCACGGTTGCAGGTCCTCGGTCAAGCCCATCTCGTACTCGCACAGCTTCTCTCCCGGCATCCGGTTGAAGTTGTCTAATACTGACTTCGCATAGTTAAACTGTGGGGGTAGGGGCGTGCCGTCCCTGATGTAGAGTTCAGCCGCCTCGTGGAACTGCGACCCGTATAGGGTTGCTTCTGTGGCCGACTCCTCGTAGTCCTTTATTACCTTGAGGTGGTAGAACTTTCTAGGGCACTGCTCGTATGCCTTAATACTACTAAAGGACCACGGGGGTAGCTTCACTCAACAATCTCCGTATCTACGGGAAAACCCTGCTTCGCAGTTCAGCGGCAAACCTTGCGCCCACTTGGGTGTCCAGCGCATACACTCCATGACGTACGCCATAGCCTCTTGAGCTTCTGCCTCGGGTGCTATACATGCGATGGCATCATGAACTGTCATGACTACACGGTATCTCTTAGCAATCCGCAACATTTGCTCGCCGATTATACACCTTGCAATAGCTTGGCACACGTTCTCGATGACCTTACCGCCGTAGATATATGTGAACCCCTTGCGGGTGCGATACATGAAGGACGGTCCTTTCTCCCCCGGCTCGGTCTTAAGCTCGTCGTATCGCATGAGTAAGCCGGAAGGTAACTTGATGGATGTATTTAATACTCTGAGCACACCCTCTCGACCTAGCTGAATTTCTTCCCCGTTGATCATGCCCTTGAGTGTTGCCTGAGCTTGTTGCCATAGGGCTACGATCTTGTCGTTAGTGGCGCGATACACGTTGATGATGTGCCGTGCTTCGTCCAACCCAATCTCTACCCCGGTCGTCTTGAGTGCCGCTTGAAACTTAGCCGCCCCCATGCCGTAACCTGCACCAAGAATCGTAGTCTTACCGACGAACCGCTCGGCCTTTGTAACCTCTTCGACTGGCTTGTTATAGATAGCGGAGGCCATGATTTTGTACACGTCCTCGCCATTAGTAAAAGCAGTTAACAGATCATCCTGACCGGCCAGCCACGCCAACGTCCTCGCCTCGATCTGCGAAGAGTCGGAGTCAATCATCACGTACCCCTCGGGCGCGAGGATACCCCGCTTGATCTTGCCACCATGCTCGCCCCGGCTCGGCAGATTCTGCATGTTGATCTTGTCGTCCCCACCCCACCGACCAGTATGGGCGGCGTAGTACCGTAGCGGAATCGGCAACGCCCCTCGACTGCTGATCTCTAGGAACCGCTCGGTCCTTGTCTCTTCCAACGTAGACTTAGTGCCTAGTCGTGCCGCAACAAGTGCTTGCACTCGTACGTCCGGGTGTTCTGCTAGTGCCTTGAACTCCTCGTCATTCTTAGCTAGCGCGAGCGTCTCTTTGCCTGTGGTTGGGCTTATCTTAGTAGGAGGAATGACTCCAAATTCTTTAAGAAGAGCAGCGAACTTTGGGTTAGATAGTAGCTCGGCTTTTTCCGCCTTGGTGTTATCTAATAACTCCTGCTTTGCTAGCTGGATATCCCGCAGGTGATCGCGCATTAGATCCTCATCTACTTCCAAGACGGGATCAATAAACATCCGCAACGTCAGATCAATTAACCGTAACTCGTCACGGGGGAAGGATGGAGCCAACAGACCAAACAACTCGTAAGTTATATCCACGTCGTTGAGGCAGTAATCCCCGTAGCGTGACAACTCCTCATCGCTGAAGTCCAGACGCCGCTTGCCTTTGGCATGGATAACTTCGTCACCCTTGGCGCCCACCTTGTACCGCTCGGCCAATGCTTTAAGCGAACCACCTACTTCTACGCCGTGGATGGCTCGTGCCATACATAAGGTGTCTGCCCATATCTTCGCATCTATACCGAAGTGCCACTTGAGAATAGCACCGTCAAACATAGTGTTATGGGCAAGCACCATCGACTCGGCAAACGGAAACTGTTTAAGCCACTGACCTAACTCTTTCCTCGGCCCACTGGCCCACTGCGTAGGCTCGTTGTCTACCTTTACACCTACTCCAATAACCTCAAACTTTGGACTACGAACGTACTCCTCTGTAGTTATCTTGGACAGGCTGAAGTCCTGATCGTAGAACGTCTCGAAATCAATCGTTATTAATTTCACCTTGTACCTCTTTTAATTTGGCGGCGTAGTGCATTGCTTTTTCTACGTCATCAGTCGAGTTTTGTTTGCATCCATTACGCAACGAATACTTAATCACGTTGCCTTTTAGGAATCCTACAAACTCAGTATGGGTAAGGACGGACTCCATCACGTCCCACGGTTGCATCCCCATCTTCTTGTAGTGGTCACCACCAACCTGAATATCATCAGCCTTCATTCTTTCCTCACGCCATCAAAGGACCACTAAGCCACAGCGTGGCTGAATATCTAACACCTCGTGTGACAGGTGTGACCTTGTGCATCAGTTCGCTTGGGAATGCAACGATAGAACCCCGTTCACGTGAAGCACGGATCTGCTGTGAGTAATCTAATATTAGGTCCCCGCCCTCGTAGTCCTCCGGGTTGGATAACTGCATGACCACGGAAACTTTACGGTGGCTGCCCTTCTCTTTGTTAAAGAACTCTTCGTCGCGATGCCAATCGTAATGCCCACCGATCAGGTACTCACCGATCTGCGTTTTCTCAGACGTTTCGATGTCAAAGCCCCAAGCCGCCTTGTGGTTTGCAATTAGCCCGTGCGTAAATAGGAATAACGTAATAGATTCACGTTCAGGAATCCAGCACAACCTTGCCTTGCGGTGCTCATGCACGACTTGGTTATTGATGTCACCGATCTTTGCATCTGCTACGTCAGGTGAATTGTGAAAGTAATCAATGAGAAATTTGCATTTCTCGGGGTTAACGCATGGGCCATACTGCCATATCCGAGACTTGTACTTCATTTGTTTTCCCCTTTTGTAGGTGCTATGTAAAGCACATCGCTAGACCAACACCGCCCAGTAGTTGGGTCGTATATGCTACCCGTTATCATGTCCACATAAGCGTTTACCTTTTCTTTAAGTAACTCTATACCAATCAACTTCATCTTCCTAACTTCATTAATGCACCCGCCTTTTACAGTCTTGTTAACTATTCTTCCTTTTCGCTTCTTTACCTGTTCCAGCCTGACGTATGGCTCCTTAAAGGAAACGTGTAGCGGGCCTTTATCGTCCTCTGTTGTAACTTTTGCTTGCTCATCCATTTAAAACAATGCCTCTGGTACGTTAGATATATCTAACTTGGGTTTACGTTTGCGCTTGATGCGCTCAACTATGTGAGGGTAGGGTGGCACGGTCCACACCCACCGGATCACCTTGCCTTCGTCGTCAAGGATTCCGTATCTAGCCACCGTTCTTCTCCCGCAGACTTGCCAGACGCCAAACTGGTTGAGCACGGGCGTGGCTTTTGACAGCTTTGCTTGGTAGCAAAGCCCCGGTCTTAGTGATGAGCTTCCTTTTGCTTAAAGAAAGGGCCACCGCTCCCCAAGCATTTGCAGACGGAGGTGCGCCAATCCCACTCTTCATTGCATGTGCGCGAGCATCTTCAAACAACGCCCCGTCCCAGCCCACGTCGGAAAAGTATTTAAGCGCGAGTGCGGTTGCCGTGTCGTGCCAGTCTTCATCAGCACTTGCAAGTGCAAGTGCTGCTCCCTCGTCACGTAAGAGGCGTCCGATTTGGATTTCGTATATATCAGTCATGCGTTTTTCTCCTTGAGTTTGGCTTCAATCTGGTCAAACAGTTTGCGGGTGTAGCCTTTGATTGGCGTGTCCCCCCACGGCCCTATAATTTCTTTAATCTCGTTATCCGTCAGCCCGACCCACGGGCGCTTTGTGTCATGCGATGTCTGGTCAAGCATCACTGTACGCGCCAGTGATTCGCAAGTTGGACATGGTTGTGGGGCGGGATACAACGCAGTCCACCTATCAGGATGTTTATTTAAATCAGAGGGTCGATGCGGAACGACTACTCCTTCAATTTTTGTATGTAACCAAGCCACAGGCTCCTGTTCTGGTTGCGCCAGCCTATCGCGCAACGCTAAAATGGTTTTGCAAATTAGGCATTCACACCCATACAAACCTTTTGGTTTTGTTTCGTCTGATGCGTATTCCAACGCATCCTGCGCTTGTTGCATAAGTTCGCGGTCAGTCATTTCTCTCCCCTTGCGCGGATAGCTCTAATCAAGTTAATGATGTTGTCGTATTCATTAACCAACCAATCGACCTCGGCATGGAAGTAACCCATTCCTCTTTCGCGTTCCACTCTAATCTTTCCTATTGCGCTTCGGGCCTCACACAAAATACGGTCGGCTTCTTTCAGCATTTCTGAATCGGTCATTTCTCTCCCCTCTGTCGGAAGGCTTCAAGCACATCATCAGTACAGCAAATGCCTTCAGCGTCGCTGTTGTCTAGCACTATCAAGCTACACGCCTCCCGTTCGTCCTCAACTGCTTTCTGCACAAGCACTTTGATGTTGTGGTCAATAGCCTCAAGAACTTTTTTGGCGGTTTCATCAACGGGTATATCTGGATTGGCCCACACACCTTCTTTAGTTATGCGTAGAATTTCAAGGGGATTGTCTTCTATAAGTTTGAATAGTATTTTTGAATCAGTCATTTCTCTCTCCTTGCGCGGATAGCGGCGGCGCAGTCATGAAATTCATTGTTCTCGCCCCAAGCGCCTAAGCGTGCCCAACCGTGTGCAAGTTTTATGCACTCCATCGCACACGCCTCGCGCTCGGCTGCGGCGACAAGGGCGGCAAAGCGTTCAAGTGCTTCGCCTGCTGCTTCAGACCATGACGTTGCAAACCCAGCCTCCCGCGCCATGCGGATGATGTCTTCTTTGGTCATGATGGCTTCCTTTCCCCGCGCTCAAACGCTTCACGCTGGTCTGCGCTGTTGTGGACGGCAATAAACTCCGCTTCGTCAATGGTCGGCTTACACCAACAGGTTGGCATCAACTCATGCTCGTACAGGTCATCGGTGGGGATGATGTGTTGCACAAGATTCCCAACTTCTGAAACAAATCCTTCAAGTTTCCAAGGTGTGTTCATTTCGTCACCTCACGAATTGCTTTCTCCTGTCCCCTTGCTCGGATGGCGGTTGCAGCTTCGATGTATGTCTTGGCGTTAAACGCTATCTTGGCGCACTCCTCCCGCTCATGCGCGGCAACAAGGTTGGCGAAGCGTTCAAGCGTGCCGTCATCAAGCGACCAGTCATCGAAGTCAGGGTTGCGTTCTGCGCCCGCCTCCCGCGCCATGCGGATAATGTCTTCTCTAAGTATTTCCGGCTTCATTTCCAACTTCCTCCACGTGCGGTCATCTGACCGGCTAAAAATGCAGCTTTATATGCACCATCGTTGGTGTTAGCCCGCATCAACTGTTCCTTGAGATGCGTAATCTCAACTTGAGATTGTTTGTCTGCCGCATCCCATCCGGCATTCCATGCGTCGTAAATAACTCCTTCCATCGGATGGTATGCGCCCATAGGCATGTTCTGCCCGTGTTGCTTCATCCACCACGTTTTCCATGCTTCAGCTTTAGTCACGGCCACCTCCAAAAAATATGTTAAGACGATTACGCAACGATGGGCGCAACGGGCCACCCCACAACAAATGCGTTTGTAGTCGCTCCATGTCCCAAGAGATTATTTGATTTTGTTTCGGTCGTACGTACGCCGTGCTAATTTTATATTTATCCCAGTCTTTAACTATCTTGCCGTTAACAATCATTTCTTTTTACCTTTTTTTGGCGGTTCCGAGGAGACATGCTGATTGAGTAGCATGTTTTTCAATTCGGTTGGCGAGCAGTGTCGGCTACGCTTTTTAAATATTTCTTGCTCGGTCCAACCGCGTCTCCACAAGTATTTTATTTCGAGTTTAGCGCCAAGTGTTAGGAGTTCGATAGTTGTCCTAACCTGACTGCCGTAAGTAACCCACTGGTGCTTGTTGATGTAGTGGGGCGCATACATCGCTTTGTGCAAAAAGAACACCGGTTCAAATTCGTAATCGGAACACTCTTCGTCCATCACTTCCGTTTCTTTCATGCTCTAAGATCCTCTAAATAGTTAGGGCTACTCGTATCGTAATAGTCCGCTAGGTATAACTCACCAACAACCTGTTCACTACCCTTGGGCAGATCGCGCAATATTTTGTAGTTACTTGGCTCGTTTTTCATAATCTTTTTGAAGTCCGGTTTGGTTGGTTTTTTAGCGGGTCTTCGTGGCTTAGGTGTAGATACAACTGACGGATCATCTGCATCTATGTAAGTAGGATTAATTCTCGTGTTTGGTTCACGATATGCCCAAAACACTCTTCCCTTGGGCTTACTTCGTACTTGTCTACGGACCAACACACCTTCAACGCATAGTTTACGGAGCATGTTTTCGGTGGTTGATACTGTTAGTTCTGGTAAACGTACTTCAATTCCGGCTATTTCGCGCTTGGCTTCAATAACAAAGTTAGAAATTAGTCCGCGTGAATTTCGGTTTTGCTTTAGTTCTGAATCAAGTTTTGGTTTGGTCATGTGTGTGGTAGGTAGGTAACTGGCATCTAAATGTGGGGGGTGTTAGGGAGTCCCTAACAGGGCGGAATAAACTAAGTCTATGTTCTCTTCGTTGATCACTAGGGCAATCCCCCCGCTCTTGCGTATCTCTTCAAGGTTAAGTTCTTGCAATGGGGTCGGCTTGTTGGTTCCGGCCTTGCATTCAATTGCAAAAAACTTTCCCTTGTAACAGCCTACTATGTCAGGCACACCGGATCGGCCATACCCCCCGGTGACAGGGTAGAAGTAATAGGCGTCCAACAACTTTAATTGCTGGACTACCTTCTTCTTGACCTTAGCCTCGGGGGTCATAGACCTACGAAGTCACGCACACGTTCCCAGAACGTGGGCTTGCGAGGGGGAGGGGCTTGCTCCGTAACCGTAAACACATACGCAGGGGAACCCGGAGTGTGAGCGGCAACGTATGCGTTATGCGCGGGGTCGGGTAGTGGCACAAACGGAACTTGCTTTTCCCCCGATACTTTCTTCTTCCTCAAACTACCAATACCCGCCGCCTTGTTGTCGGACCAACGAATTTGATACACGTAAGCCGGACTGACCTTAGTCTTTGCCGTAATATCTGCGACCGACATACCCGTTGCCAATAACTTACGTACCCTATTCGCCTTGGTCTGGCGCTTGTAAGGGCGCTTCGGTTTGTCTGCCAATACTTTCTTCTGTACAACCGTTTGGTTGCTTGCCTCTTTCCTTTTGCTTTGTAAGTCGGCGCTAAGATTCTTCAGCATCTCCAACGTAACCATCTTTTCATTTGTCGTGTTCATTTGTATACCCAAAAAATGTTTTCTTCTATTCGTCGTCCCAACCCTGCCACGTCTATTGTCGGTGGCGTAGATGAGAATGTGCTTAGTACGTGCAGCTTATCCTGCACCCATTTCGGCAATGCTTCTATTGATTCATATACACCTTCCTGTAGTGGGTCAATGTCTAGGGCGTAGTTAAGGGACTCCACGTGGGCATGTCCCTTGTCATCGAATTCAACTCGATAAGTTATTGTCATGTAGTGCTATCGCTCTCTAGTTCCTCAATGTAAAACAAATTATTTGCAACCTTGTACCCGATGTTTGGCACGTACTGGTTAATATCTAGCGTGTCAGCCACAGCCATCTTGCCAAGCAACCACGCCGGGACCTCATGCTCTGCAACCCAAGTCGTGAGCGTCACGTTCTTGTCCTCCCACATCAAATCCGGCATAGTCCACACACCGTTATGTTCGACATGTGGGATACGTGCCGCTTTATATGTAGGACCGCGATCCTTTACTTGGACGTACACGCACCACGTCACCTTACAACGATTTGCTGCTTGAGCGTATTCTTTTTTGCGTTCTGCCACCATTTTAATGTTCTCGTACCACGTCACATCCTCGGGCTTGCGATCACTCTCGGCCTGTCCGTTCAAGTAAACCTCCAATGCGGGTAGCGTAGTAGATACTAGCTGGTCGGTGATGCGGTTTAACTCCGAACTTTCTAACCTGTTATAACCATGTTTACCAAACAACGAAGTTATCCGCGCCATCCGCAGATTACTATCTGCTAAGTCAACATCAACTTCCTGATGTCTTATTAGACCCTCCCTGAAATGCTTGCCCATCTCCAAGGCATTGTGCTGTAGCAGGTACGTGTTGGCATTTACAATTGCTACGTCTAACTTTTCTGTAGCAACCATCAGATGTTGGGCTTTGTCCTTGGTGAACTTGTTGTTGGCAATTCGACGGGACGCAATGGTGTATCGATCCCGGCCTTCACCCTTCACTGACCCCCAAGTACCGTAGCCGATGATGCCACGTGCAAACGGTTCGCCCTCGTAGTACACGTACACGTATTCCCACGGTTGATTGGGTTTAGGGCGGTATGGGAGAAACTTCGCACTCTTTGACTGGCGCTTGAATGCACGGACGAATTCGGCGGTGTGCTTATGTACGTTGAACGTACCAAGTTCAGTCGTTATCCAATGCCCATCCATTGGCAATGCTGGTGTAGATGCAAAGTAAATCTTAGCGATCCGCTCGATCTCGTCCACGCTAACCCACAATGATGCTTCTAATGCTGTCATGCTATTACTCCAAGGTTGTTAGGGACGCCCTAACATATATTTAATTACAACGTGACGGGTTCGGTCTGTTCAACTTCTACCACGTAACCTAGTCTTTTAATTAAGTCGATTGTGTTATGGGTTAGGGTCGAATGCCCTGCAATACGGGCAAACAACTTAGCATCATCACACACGGGGTATACGGTACGGTTCCCGTATACGTTCCTCACTCTGACTACTATCTTCATCTCATGGCCTCCCATCTTTGCCAACCCAACCCATGCCAACGTAATCACTAGGATCTTCGTGGTAGTGGGCATTCAATACCATGTGTACGGAGTAAGAGTTGTCGCCCTTCGCCATGCCCTGCTTTTCAGCGTAGGCACGGGCCTCCTCTTCCGTGTCGAACAACCCGTAAACTTCCACGGGTGAATAGGGGAAGAAGTTAAGGATTATCCACTTGCCTGTTTCTTCACTGTTCTCGTTCATCTCACACCTCCACATGTACGGTGCGGCCCACGGTTGGGTTCGCACTCGGGTTATCTGCAATCGCCCACACCACGGGACAGGGCCACGTACCCCATCCGGCATAGAGATCACCATCTGTTAAGACAATCGCAACGTCGGGTTTGATACCAAACTGTTGCATGTACTGTGTTACGCAGTTCACATCCGTACCCCCACCACCCTTGGGCTTAGTACACTTGACGATATCCTGCACATCCGCACCCCGATATACCTCCTCGCTACACACCGCCGTGTCCCAGTAGATGACACGTACTGCTTCTGGCTTGATAGCTGCTGCGATCTTCGCCACTTCCCCCAGAAAGACAGCGACCAAGGAATCTCCGATACTGCCTGACATGTCCATTGCAATCACCATCTCCTTGATGGTCTGACTGTACGTGCTCGGCATATACACGTCCTCCATCACACCACCGATCTGGACCTGCTGACCCATGAACCTACGGTTAGGCCTCGCCCACGTCTGATACTCCGTGCCGGGACACATGGCAGTCAGGATCTCGCGCAACTCGTCTTCCCACCGGACCTTGGACTGCAAGATGTCCTTGATCACACGGTTACCACCCGTGCCATTCTTGCCAGCCATAAGCTCAGTCTCACGCAGGGCAGTGTCGATCTCTTGGGCAAGCTCCTCTTGCTCCTGCTTGGTTAGTTCTTGAGCACCTTCCCAATCGTGCTCGTCGAACCCTTGTTGCTTGTCCTTGGGTTTACCTTGCTTGCTTGGTTTGCCTTGTCCGGGTTGTGGTTGCCCCCCGTCCTCGCCATCCATGCCTTGCTCGCCATCGCTTGGCTCGCTCTCACCTTGCTCAGTATCGGACCCCCCTTCTTCACCCTCATCTTCTTGCTCCTGTTCTTTACGTAGTAACTTGTAGATCTGCTTGCTGTTCAAGCCAGCGAACCGCTCGTCCAACATCCCGCCCTTGGGCATCACGATCCACCCGTCTGCACCGTAGTCGTTGGTCAACCACAGATTAAGATAGTAGTCACAAGCACGGTTGGCACAATTGGGGTCCTCCTCGTGAAGCTCTGACCAAGTAGTCAGATGTTGCAACATCTTGTGACCCACCTCGTGCATGATGAGAAACCGCAACTCGGGGTCGGACAGGGACTTGACGAACGCCCGCCCATACCACTCGTCCCGGCCATTGGTCCGGGCAGTCGGACAGTCCTCGACTACCTCCTTGGTTCCGATCTGCAAGACACCACGAAACTCGGGTGCTTTCTCAAGGATGTCACCGCACGCCTTCTTGACGCGCTGCTCCTCAGTTAGTTTAGCGAAGATACTCATGTCATTACTCCTTGGTTGTTAGGGATTCCCTAACTGGGTATTCCTTCGTGTTGTTTAGTTTAGTCGGGTTTGCTTACTGATCCTTACGGAGCATGTAAGCGTTCTTCAACGCCCATGCCGTATACCCGGGGCTTGTGACCACGATCTGCTGCCGCTTCTCGTCATACGACTTGGCAGTCGCACCCTTGCTGAACATCGCCTGCTCCTCGTCGGGTAGGCGTCCAAGGTATGTCATCCAAGGATCAATGAACTCACGGTCCACCATGCCAAGCACCTTGGTGATGATCATGCACCGTACTGCCTGAGATGTAGGAACCTTCGCACTCATTGGGTCTGCCTTGATAGAGGCAATGGTTGGCATCTGCTGACTTGTCTTGTACCAAATCAGTAGGCCAGCAGCAGCGTCGGGTCCGAAAGTGCCTGTCAACGCAGCAACAAGGGTCTGCTGATCAATCAGATCGGGGTTTTCCTCTGCTTCAATGAGGATGTCAGATGCAGCATGGATAGAGCGACCCGTGCAGAACGACTCGCGTTGCTGTTTTGGGTGGAAGATGTACGGGTTGTCCTTGGGGTCCTTGACCTCATCGAAGTCGGCGAACACTTGGGGTGTCTCACCCACCCACTTGATAACAGCGGGGTGAATACCCGCATTGATTGCGAAGTGCTCGATCCACTCCTCTGCCGTTGAGGTGCGGGTTTCAATGATTATGATGCGATTCCTAGCATGGGCAGGAATGAGATCGCCCAACCCCTCGCTTGCCTTGTTAGTGGTAGCGAAGATCAGCGAGTCAACATGAAGGGCAATACCACCGGGACCGACCCGCTCCAACATCAGGCGAAGCATCGCCTTGAGTACACCCGGGTCGGCCTTGCCGACCTCATCGATCATGAGAATCAGTGGCTTCTTGAGATGCAGACCAAGCTCCTCGTGCGGCACGAACGTGACGTACCCCTGTGAGTCAATGGTTGCCATCCTAGGCATAGACAAGTCCCCGGGCATCTTGGTGGTGCAATCGAAGTACACCATCAGGTGGTTTGGATAACGCTTGCCAAGCGTTTTCAGGGTTGACGACTTGCCCGAACCCATCGGACCACGCAACAACACGGTGCGCTTCTTGCCCATTACGGCGATGAAGTTGGTGGCTTGGTGCAGGGACAGTTTGTTAGCGAAAGCGTTCATGTGAAACTCCAAGGTAAAAATAAATATAAGTAAGCGAACAAAGAACAAACAGGGAGTTTGTTAGGGACTCCCTAACCCAAAACAAAACAATCAATTGAAGTCAATCGATGGCAGATCACGGATGATCTGATCGACACCACGCTTCACGTCGTCACGGATGAGCGGGTCGTGCTTCAACGCATCGACCGAAACACCATCGAGCATGTCCTCGATCTTGCGACGCATCGATGCAATCTGCGAGTCCTCGCCTAGCCCGAACGCATCTGCCATAGGCAGGATGTCCAAGACATTGGACAGGATGTTGGCATGCATGCGCTTGCCATTGCTTTTCTCGCCCTCGGGTGCAGCGACGAGCTTGCTGCTGATATTGGACAGGGCAGCGATCAACCGCTCTTTGTAGTCGGACACCATGTTCCCGACTAGCGTCTGATAGTGTTTAGCGTAGCGTTCCTTCTGTTCGACCAACGCTTGGTTGGTGATGTCAACCCGCCAGTCACCTGCCTCTGCGATGTTGGATGTAGTGATTTCGATGCCGAACTTGCGCTTCATCTCGTCCAAGGTGAAGTAGTCGCTCGCGTTGTACAGATCACCCAACCGGACGGGTGCTTGGCTGAGTTCCCACGTATACACGTCATAGAACGCCTCGCACAGACGCTCGTGCTCCTTGATCTCGGCATCCATCTCGTCCATGTAGTTAGTCAGGCGGGACATGGGCAAGCAACGCAATTCGCCCATCCAATCGAACGTGAGTTGGTAGTGCTTGAGTCGCGCCTTGGCGACGTGCTTTTTGATTGCGTCCAACTCGTTGCAGTTGGGCAATAGTTTCTTATTCACCACTGCCGCACCGGTTTCGGCATTGTTTCTGGACGTTACGTCTTGCGTTGCTTGCCGGTCCTTGACCGTACCTTGCCAGTACGATGCTTTGAAGATCACCATCATTGCGCTGGTAGCGATTGAGATATCCCGAACAGGTGCGGGTGCGGCGAGGGTCATATTCAAACAGTTCATATTAAGCTCCAAGGTTTGTTAGGGTTTCCCTAACTTGATTTCGTTTCGTCGGTCTGTTCAGTGGGCGAATTCCCACTGAACATATATTATACCACAGTCTGTCGTGAAAGTCAATGTTTCCTAACGAATAGGTAAAAAGACACACCTACCCACATCGCACCCACCGAGCAATCCTTCAAGGAACAGGATGCCCAACAGGGTGACTAGCGCATAAGCGATGGTGACCAGCACCACCATCTTTGCGAATTCCTTCCACGTGTTCATTGCGTTACTCCTAGTTGGTTGGTTGTTAGGTGGTGGGGTTACAGGTTGGGGATGAACTTGGGGTTGAGTTGCTTCAACGTCTCGCGGTTGAAGCATGGGAAGTAGTGCCCCTTGTTGAGCGGCACAATCGTGAAATTCACGGCGTTCGCCAACTCCTCGCCGCATGGTAGGCAGGTGCTGTATCCGATTGCCTTGCGCTTGGGCGAAAAGTTCTTGTTGCACACATGGCAGACGGGACGGATTTTGAACTCGTTGTTTTTTACTGCGTTTTTCATAGCTACTCCAAGGTTTGTTAGGGATTCCCTAACTTGGTTTCGGTCGTTGTCTCAGTGAGCGAATTCCCACTGAACTTATATTATACCATACTATGGTACGAAAGTCAATGTTTCCCGATTGATGGTGTGGTTCTGTTATCAGGGGTGGTGTGGATGTGACATTGGACGATGACGTAGGAAGAGAAGTGTAGTTCGGCGCTTTGGGGTGGTGTAGAAGTGTACTGTTCCGCATTGTTCGTCAGGGGGGTCCGGCAAGTCCTTGATTATAGGTATTGTTCCAAAAGCATTAAAGTTCGTTTTATAGGGGCGGGATCTTGGGAAAAAATGGAAGCGGGTGGAAAACGAACACTCGCGGGGCGCGGGGGGGCAAGGGGTCCCGGCAAGCACAAGTACCACTACGAAAAACCGAACTTTAGAACAATATAGTTTAGTTTAGTTTCTTATGTATTTATACGTGCATAAAACCACACGTTTATACCCCCCTGGGGTCACGAAATGTCACGAAACATATTGTTCCTGATGTGTTCGGTTTTACCCCGAAAAACGAACATTTGCCTGTTAGGGAGTCCCTAACACCCTGCATGGGCGGCACGCTGCTCTTGTAACTGGCTTCGTTTGAGTTAGGGTATTCCCTAACAAAAAACAAAACAGCATTCCAACACCACCTCCAGTGTCAGAAACTAAACACCCACACCACATAGCTGATACGAAACCACACATGGGCGGCACGCTGCTGAAATAACTGGCTTCATATCTGTTAGGGAGTTACCTAACATAGTTAGTAGTAGGATCGGCCTTGTTAGGGATTCCCTAACAGGGCATGCACAAAAGTGCAGACGAAAAAAAACCCCAGACCGTAGGGTCCGGGGGCGAAAACGCGGGCGAAAAAAAACCCGCCGAAGCGGGTTGGGGTTAGTCTAGGGTAACGTGACAATCCACTTGACCCCATGCATAATCCATCGGGGTCTTGTAGAAGTTTATTTCAGTGTATCCATTCTTCTTCAAACGGTCCAAGTCACGTCGGGAAAAATAGGGACCGTTGACGATCTGAAAATCCTTACCATTCCAAAAGTCAGTAAGGTTGGGTTTGTGGCCGTATGCACCAAAAGCGTGAAGCGTTTTCATGGTAGCTCCAGAAGGTAAAAAAACCCCAGACCGTGCGGTCCGGGGTTCAAGAATGTTAGGGAATCCCCTAACAGGCTAGATTGCGTAAATTGCTTCGTTTAGTGCCGCGATCACTCCGACTGGATCAGAGATTCCCGATTCTTCCTTCGACTGGATGTCTTCGATCAGTTTCTGGATCTGGGCTTCAACCCGCTCGGCGAACGTCTTACGCTCGTTTGCGCCCTTTTCTTGACGCTTGAGCATGGCCCGACGGATATCCTTGATCTTGCTACTGATTTGCTGGATCCAGTAGCGTTTCTCGGTTTTCTGCGGGTCATTCAATTTGCTAGTGTCAGTCGCTAGCAGAGTTTGAACCGTGGTGCTAAACCCCATCACGACTGCGGGTTTGAGAACCCCATCGAAGAATTGGCGGTCCTGACCCTTTTTTGGCGCGACCAAGTGGTCGGGTGTCACGCCATCAGAAATCAACGAATCGATCACTTTCTTTTTGGCGCGGTCAGTTTCGAGAGACTTCGCAACGTACCCTTTGATACCAGAAAGGGAAGCGTCGGAGAGAACGGGAGCGGGAACGAATGATGCCATGATGGATTCTCCAGTTTGGCAGTTGATGTTAGGGAGTCCCTAACATAGCGAGGCGTGGATCGCCTTGCATGTAATTAGTTATACGGAAGACCGCCCACAATGGCGCCACATTCGACCGATATATTTTCGTTCTACTTCACGGTACGATCCGACCTCGGCGCTCGGCTGGTCGGGCTGGCTGGCGGGTCGAGGGGGGCTGGTCGAGCCGAATGGGTAGGATGGCAGACCCACCAGAGGGGTATCACCCCCTTCACAGCATAGGGTCCACCCCCCGCGCAGACGTACTATTTCAGACAAACGATGACCTACTTTTTGAAACTACCCCCCTACCAAAAATATACCCCTTGCAAAAAATTTTTTATTATGTTATACCTGCGATACCGGCTGCTATAGCTTGCGACTTATGCTTATTACTCCTGATGTCGGCGTAGAAATTACGCCTGAAATTAACTTCTCTAACCTGCATGACCTTGCAGAATTCGGCGCGAATACGGCTGAGTTGTTGCATAAGAATGGGTTGGAGCTAGATAAAAGCCGCGAAAACGAGGAAGTAGCTGCTCAACTAGCTACTGCTTACGCAGCAGATCCCATAGGTACTGCTAAACAGATAACCCCCGTGCGTGCAGCGACCCTGCCCCCTGCTGTTTTAATACAGACTCGGGACATTCTTGATATTTTTGGGCGTGCAGTTGTCAAGCAGGCGGTTGAAATCCGTCATCTTGTTACCAACAAGCTCATTATCGAGTCGGAAAACCCCGATCCGAAGGTGCGTATCCGCGCTTTGGAGCTACTTGGCAAGATTTCTGACGTGGGTCTGTTCACTGACCGTACTGAAATAACCGTAACCCACCAATCTACGGACGACCTACGCAACAAGCTGCGAGAGAAGTTTAATAGGTTGAAAGAAGTCGAGGATGCCAAGGTTGTTTCGCCCTTGGAGCTAGAACTTGACGAGGAATTGGGTCTAAATGGTTGATTTAGGCTTCTCGGACGAGGAAGTTGACGAGCTTTTAGCGCGTTTGGACGAGTTTTCCGAGGAAGAACAGGCCGAAATCCTGCAAATTGCAGACACTCTGAGCACCCGCAAGTACGTGCAGTCGTGCTATGACGACCTGATTGAGTTCTGTAAGCACATGCAACCCGACTATAAGGTTGGGAAACACCACAGAATCCTTGCCAATCTGCTGATGCAGCTAGCAGACGGGTCAAAAGATCGTGTTTGCGTCAATATTCCGCCTCGTCACGGCAAAAGTCAGCTAGTTTCCATCTACTTCCCGGCTTGGTTCATCGGCAGACAGCCTAATAAGAAGGTGCTGATGGTGTCCCACACCACGGATCTTGCCGTGGACTTCGGTCGAAAGGTGCGAAACATCATTGATACGGACGCCTACCGGCAAATTTTTCCTACAGTTAACCTCGCTGCGGATAGCAAGTCAGCGGGAAGATGGAATACTAACGTCGGGGGTGAGTACTTTGCTTGCGGTGTAGGTTCGGCCCTTGCAGGTCGTGGAGCGGACTTACTATTAGTAGACGATCCACATAACGAGCAGGACATCATCAACGGCAACCTCGATATCTTCGACAGGGCGTACGAGTGGTTCACTTTTGGTGCTAGAACCCGTCTGATGCCGGGGGGCCGTGTAGCTATTATACAAACTAGATGGCATTTAGACGATTTAACGGGCCGTGTCGTACGGGATATGACGCAAAACAGCGGGGCTGACCAGTACGAAGTGGTCGAATTCCCGGCAATTCTGGAAATTAAGAACAAAAAAACGGGGGAAATTGCTGAAAAAGCCCTCTGGCCTGAGTTTTTTGACATGCCAGCGTTGCTGCGGACGAAGGCTTCTATGCCTGTTTTCCAGTGGAACGCGCAGTTTCAGCAGAATCCAACAGCCGAAGAAGCCGCTCTTGTTAAGCGGGAATGGTGGAATACGTGGGAGAAAGAAGACCCGCCAAGCTGTTCTTACCTAATTATGTCGCTAGATAGCGCGGCGGAAACCAATAATCGTGCTGACTTTACGGCGCTAACAACTTGGGGTGTGTTTGTTAACAAGGAGACGGATGCCCACAACATCATCCTGCTTAACTCAATCAAGAAGCGCGTCGAGTTCCCCGAGTTAAAAGAGTTGTGCTACCGGGAGTGGAAAGAATGGGAGCCGGATGCGTTCATCGTGGAGAAAAAATCCAGTGGTACACAGTTGTACCAAGAGATAAGACGTACGGGTTTACCCATACAGGAGTTCACTCCACACCGTGGGACTGGCGACAAGATGGCGCGTCTAAACTCTGTAGCTGATATCATACGGTCAGGTTTAGTGTGGGTTCCTCAAACTCGTTGGGCAGAGGAATTAGTCGAAGAAGTCGCAGGTTTTCCGTTCGTCAGTAATGACGATTTGGTTGACTCCACCGTAATGGCATTGATGCGATTTAGGCAGGGCGGGTTTATACGTCTGCCATCCGATGAGCAAGAAGAAGTTCGTTACTTTAAGTCCCGCCGTGGCGGCTATTATTAAAGGTAGGCTATGCCAGTAGATTCAATTGATAAGGGTCTGTATGCAGCACCGCAAGGTATTGAGGTGGGTTTAGAGGATATGGGGGGGATTTCCGATGAGGATTTGGACCGCATGCTGGAGATTGAGATTGTCAATCCTGACATGGTTACTCTTGATGACGGTAGCGTTGAAATTATTTTAACGCCCGGAGATGATACTGAGGAAGGCGGGTTTGACGAGAATCTGGCAGAAACCCTAGAAGAAGGGGTGCAGCAAACCCTAGCAAGCGAACTTATCGAGCTAATTGACGCGGATATTAACAACCGCAAAGACTGGGCAGATACGTTCGTAAAAGGGCTTGATGTTCTTGGATTTAGGTACGAAGAGCGTACCGAGCCTTGGGAGGATGCGTGTGGCGCGTTCTCTTCCGTGCTTGCAGAAGCTGCGATCAGGTTCCAAGCCGAAGCTATGTCGGAGACTTTCCCGTCAAATGGACCGGTTAAAACTAAGGTCATAGGTCAGATTACACGTGAAAAGGAAGAAGCATCCGAGCGTGTAAAAGAAGACATGAACTATCAGTTAACCGAGCGCATGGTCGAGTACCGCCCGGAGCATGAGCGGATGCTGTATGCCTTGGGCCTAGCCGGTTCGGCATTTAAGAAAATTTACGTTGATCCCGCGTTGGGTCGGCAGGTGGCTATCTTCATCCCAGCAGAAGATATGTTGGTGCCATATGGCGCGTCTAATCTTGAGTCAGCGGAGCGGATCACGCACGTGATGCGTAAGACCGAGAACGAGATCAAGCGTCTGCAAGCTAGCGGGTTCTACCGCGAGGTGGACTTGGGCGAGCCACAGTCATTCCCGACTGACATCGAGAAGAAGAAAGCCGAGGAAGGTGGGTATTCTCTAACCGATGACGACCGCTACACAATCTACGAGGTCCACGCTGACTTGGTGATCGAGGGTGTGGATGAGGACGACGTTGAGGACGACATTGAGGATGACGAGGAAGACGGGGAGGACAAGAGCGAGGATGCCAAGCAGTCGGAGCGGCTCGCCAAGCCGTACGTAGTAACAATAGAGCGTGCTACCGAGAAGGTGCTATCTATTAGGCGCAACTGGGAGCCAGACGACCCCTTACATCAGAAGCGTCAGCACTTTGTCCATTATGTCTATGTTCCCGGGTTTGGATTTTATGGACTTGGCCTGATCCACATTATCGGTGGATATTCCCGAGCGGGAACGTCGCTACTTCGTCAGCTTGTGGATGCGGGCACACTATCTAACCTGCCGGGGGGCCTGAAGGCCCGTGGCATGCGGGTTAAGGGCGACGACACTCCGATTGGCCCGGGCGAGTTTCGCGATGTCGATATCCCGAGCGGGGCAATTAAGGACAACATCATGATGTTGCCTTACAAGGAGCCAAGCCAAGTGTTGCTCGCGTTGATGACGCAGATCAACGAGGACGGTCGCCGGTTGGGTGCAATTAGCGACATGAACATCTCGGACATGTCTGCCCAAGCTCCCGTGGGCACTACGCTAGCCCTGCTAGAACGTACGCTCAAGCCGATGGCGGCTGTCCAAGCGCGGGTGCATTACGCCATGAAGCAGGAGTTTAAGCTCCTGAAAGAACTCATCCGCGACTATACGTCCGAGACGTATAGCTATGACCCGCAGGACACGACTGATCGCAAGATCAAGCAGTCTGACTATGACATGGTAGAAGTAATACCGGTGTCAGACCCCAACTCGTCTACGATGGCGCAGCGGGTTGTGCAGTATCAGGCAGTGCTCCAGATGGCGCAGCAAGCCCCGCAGATTTACAACCTGCCACAACTACACCGTCAGATGATCGAGGTGCTGGGGGTTAAGAACGCTGACAAGCTGGTCCCTATTGAGGATGACCAGAAGCCCACAGATCCCGTGTCCGAGAACATGAACGTGCTGATTGGCAAGCCGGTCAAAGCGTTTATTTATCAGGATCACGACGCGCATATCGCTGCACATACTAGCTTTATGCAAGATCCGATGATTGCCCAGACGATGGGGCAGAACCCGCAAGCACAGCAGCTTATGGCTGCGTTGCAAGCACATATCGCAGAACATTTGGGCTTTTCCTACCGCAAGCAGATCGAGGAACGCCTCGGTGCTCCGTTGCCTGTGCCGGGAGAAGAACTACCCGAAGAGATCGAGATTCAGTTGGCTCGGCTTGTGGCCGAGGCCGGTAAACAGCTTGCTCAAGAACACCAGCAGCAAGCAGCGCAGCAGCAAGCACAACAGCAAGCACAAGACCCGATGTTCCAGCTCCAGCAAGGCGAACTCAAGGTCAAGCAAGCTGAAGTGGCGAGAAAACAAGCCAAGGATCAGGCTGATATTCAGCTTGATGAGCAAAAACTTGTGCTTGATCGGGAACGACTGCAAGTCGAGGCCCAGCGTAACGCTAACCAAACGTCTTCTCAGGACAAACAAGCCCAACAGAAGATGCGAGTGGATGTTATGAAACACGTAACACAGCGGCCTTCGCGACCCGGAGGCCCATCACGGGGGTGATAAATCATGGCTAAAACCGTCTTTGACGTGCTGAATGAAAAATTGGACGCGCATAAAAACGCGATCATCGAGTCTCTTATATCCGGTGGAGTTAAAGACTTTGCCGAATATAAAGCTGCGTGCGGGATTATTCGGGGTCTGTCCCTTGCACGTATGGAAATCCAAGACCTTTCGCGTACTTTAATGGATGATAAAGATGACTGAAGCCCAAACTGTGACTGATGCCGAAATGGAAGCACAACTTCCTGTACCCGTTGGTTACAAGCTGTTAATTGCATTGCCTACTGTCGAAGACACGTATGAATCGGGTTTAGTTAAAGCCGAGAATACGAAACACGCCGAGCAAGTCTTGTCGATGATTGGACTCGTGTTGGACATGGGATCGCAAGCCTATACTGACCCTGATCGGTACCCAGATGGTCCTTGGTGTGAAGTCGGAGACTACGTATTGTTCCGCACTAATACCGGTACTCGGTTCCGCTTCAATGGCGTGGAATATCGCCTAATGAACGACGACTCGATTGAGGCGGTTGTTGCTGATCCACAAGGCATTACAAGGGCTTAAACGATGGAAAAGAACGAATTTAAGTTTCCCGATGAGGTCGAATCGGAAGGAGTAACAGTCACCGCATCTGATGATATTGATGTGGAGATTGAAGTTGTTGACGATACTCCCGAGAAAGACCGCAATCGGAAGGCGTCGGACCCACCTGAAGAAGTAACTGATGACGAATTGCAGGACTATTCCGAAAAAGTTCGCAAGCGTATTCAGCACTTTAATAAAGGCTATCACGACGAAAGACGCGCTAAAGAGTCCGCTTTACGTGAGAAGGAAGAGCTTGAACGCCTTGCCCGTAAGCTAGTTGAAGAAAACAACTCGCTAAAAGGTACGGTTAACCAAAATCAAGAAATCCTGCTTGAACAGGCTAAACGAGCCGCCGCACAGGAGCTTGACGAGGCCAAGCGCAAGTATAAGCAAGCGTATGAGTCGGGTGATTCTGATGCAATGGTTGAGGCTCAGGAGGAATTGGTTACGGCCAAGTCTAAAACCGAGCGTGTTAGTAACTTTAGAATACCCCCTTTACAAGAGTCCGAAACTCCTGTACAAATACAACCTAACGCCCCAGTACCGGCTGACCCGAAGGCCCACGAATGGCAACAAGCTAATACGTGGTTTGGTTCAGACGATGAAATGACGAGCTTCGCATTGGGGTTGCATCAGAAGCTGGTCAAACAGGGGATTGATCCCCGTAGCGACGACTACTACGAGAGAATTAACTCTCGTATGCGCGAAGTCTTCCCAGATCAGTTCAAGCAACGCCGTCGAAGTAATGTAGTAGCTCCTGCTACCCGCAGCACAGCGCCTCGAAAAATCGTGCTGACCAGTAGTCAAGTTGCTATTGCGAAACGGCTAGGCGTGCCTCTTGAGGCATATGCTAAACAAGTTGCTCTGGATATGAGGAAATAATCATGGCTGAAAATCGACTTAATCGTGATCTTGAAACCCGGGAAACCGCGAAACGTAAAGTAACGTGGCGTCCGCCCGAGACTCTGCCTAACCCGATTGCTCAGGATGGGTATGACTTTCGTTGGGTTCGCATTAGCACGCTAGGCACGCCGGATGCTATGAATACCTCGTCAAAACTGCGGGAAGGTTATGAGCCTGTTCGGGCAGTTGATCACCCTGAAATCTTTTCGTCGCCCGCTGCTGATGAGCGATTTAAAGACAACGTGGTAATTGGCGGCTTGATGCTCTGCAAGATTCCCCACGAGTTCACCGAAGCACGGAATGAGTACTACCAAGGCCAGACCGATGCTCAGATGAAGTCAGTGGACAATAGCTTCATGCGGGAAGGTGATCCGAGGATGCCGCTGTTTGCGGATAAAAAATCCAACGTAACCTTCGGTAAAGGTACTTAATTTAAGGAGCTTTAAATGGCTTATCCTGTTATTGACGCCCCTTACGGGCTAAAGCCGGTCAATTTGATCGGTGGTCAAGTATTTGCGGGGTCTACTCGCATGTACCCGATTGTTCAAAACTACGGCACCAGCCTTTTTAATGGTGATGTCGTGCAAATGACTACTACCGGCACGGTAGCAATCACAACTCTGGCAATCGCCACAACTTCACAAGCTGCACAAACTGCTGTTCCGGCAACGGTTGGTGTGTTTGTTGGTTGTGAGTACTCACCTCCAAGCGGCCCGATTTTTGGCAAGCAACGCGCTCAGTACTACCCCGCTAGTACGAACGCAATTGATGCTGTCGCTTACGTTGTTGACGATCCTGACACTGTGTTCCAGTCGGCTGTTCTGTCTATGCCAGCGGCTTCGACCAACACGGCAACGGCTCTTAGCACGATTGGTTTCATGTCTCCCATTTTCGTGGGAACTAACGTGTACTACGTCGGCGCTAACGTCGGTAGCACCTCAACGGGTAATTCCGCTGGTGGTGTGGTTGGCAACACTGCTGGCGCAAGCAACGGCGCTGGTAACGTAGTCAAAACCAACGGCAACACGGCGGCTTTCCGTGTGGTTGGTCTGGTCGATGAGACGGCTGTTACGGTCACTTCCTCGTTGACTGCGGCGGCATCGTCTACGTCACTGACGGTCGCTTCGACCACGGGCGTGTTCCCCGGTATGCAAGTCATTGTCCCTGCCTTTACGGCTGGTGCAGGTGGCGCTGGGTACAACACTTACGTCACGGCTGTGACAAGTTCGACGGCAATTACCGTTTCGGCCAGCATCACTGCTGCAAGCGGTTCCGCTGTTGCATTTGTTGGGTATCCTGAAGTTCTAGTTAAGTGGAACTTTGGATATCACGGCTACTACAACGCTACCAGCGTCTAAGGAGTAACTTAAAATGGCAATTTCACGCGCCCAACTACTTAAGGAACTCCTCCCGGGGCTTAACGCTCTGTTCGGTCTGGAGTACAAGCGATATCCCGAAGAGCATAAAGAGATTTTCGATACGGAAACCTCTGAGCGTTCTTTCGAGGAAGAAACCAAGCTGTCTGGCTTTGGTGCCGCGCCTGTTAAGAACGAAGGTCAAGCTCTCTCGTACGACAACGCACAGGAAGCATGGACCGCACGTTACAACCACGAAACCATCGCTATGGGCTTCTCGGTTACCGAAGAAGCAATGGAAGACAACCTGTATGACAGCTTGTCTAGCCGTTACACCAAAGCTCTGGCCCGTGCAATGGCGTACACCAAGCAGGTCAAAGCCGCTAACATCCTGAACAACGGCTTCAATGCTGCGTTCACGTATGGCGACGGCAAGCCCCTGTTCAGCACGACTCATCCATTGGTTTCTGGTGGTACTAACAGCAACACGCCAGCCACTGCTGCTGACCTGAATGAGACTTCTCTGGAGTCTGCGGTTATTCAGATCGCTGCATGGACGGATGAACGTGGTCTGCTGATCGCCGCCAAGCCGGTCAAGTTGGTTATCCCTCCTGCTCTGATGTTCGTTGCAACCCGCCTCCTTGAGACGGAACTGCGTGTCGGTACTACCGATAACGACGTGAACGCACTGAAGAACAATGGTTCGATCCCCGGTGGTTACACTGTTAACCACTTCTTGACCGACACCAATGCTTGGTTCTTGACCACTGACGTTCCTAACGGACTGAAGCACTTTGTTCGTGTCCCGCTGGCTACGTCGCATGATGGTGACTTCGACACGGGTAACATCCGTTACAAGGCACGTGAGCGTTATTCGTTCGGCGTGTCTGATCCGCTCGGTATTTTCGGTTCACCCGGATCTAGCTGATCGGTATGAGGGAAGGGGGCCAAAAGCCCCCTTTTCTTTTTTTAAAGTGTGTGTTATAAAGTGGCATACCTAGACCACCGACTTGCTGACTGACTAGGCAGACTCTCCTCAAGAGACAGCAGGTTTTGATTTGAGGACTTTATTATGGCTAACAGTACATTTAGCGGCCCAGTACGTTCGCAAAACGGTTTTCAAACCGTTTCTATTGATCCAAATACTGGCGCGGTTACCACCACATCTACCCTTGGTGTTACTACCAGCGTCACAAATCTGACGGCTACCAATCTGGTTTTCACTGACCAGAATCACCCCACGACTGCCGCGATCAACGCAACAGCCACAGCCACCGCAGCAGAAGTTGCGACCGGCTACATTACTTCTACTTCCGCCGCTGCAACAACCATCACCTTGCCTACTGGCACAGACCTTGGAACTGCTATTGGGGCAACCAAGGGCACTGTGTTGGACTTGTACATTGACAACACTGGCGGCGCAAGCACGGTGACGATTGCCGTGGCTACAAACGGTATCTTGTCTACCGCAGCCGCTGACACCCCCGGTAGTTTTGGCGACCTGACCGTTGCTTCAGGTGTGACAGGTTTGGCTCGTTTCACCATCATGTTCTCTAGTGCCACAGCATACGTTTTCACACGTACTGCTTAACAGGATAGGGGGCTGCAATGCAGCAAACTGATGTAAAGTCGGCACACGTCGAGGCCACGGGAACAATTGTTTCTGGCCGCAATCGCCTTAAGGGCTATCAGTGTCTGTCTGGTGGCACTGCTGGGGATATTATTTTTCGTGATGGTGGCTCTAGCGGCCCTATTCGTTTGCAATTTAATGTCCCAGCAAACACCAACAACCCGTTTTCAAACATTATCCCCGGTGAAGGGATTTTGTTTTATACAGATATACACGTAACTCTGGCAACGTCGGCAAAGGTTACGGTGTTTTATGGCTAAGTCCCCTGCATGGCAAAGAGCAGAAGGAAAGGACCCCAAAGGGGGTCTGAATGCGAAGGGACGCGCGTCCGCGAAATCACAAGGGATGAACTTAAAGCCCCCCGCCCCGAAACCAAAAACGAAAGAAGACGCCGGGAGAAGGAAGAGCTTCTGTTCGAGAATGGAAGGCATGAAATCGAAACTTACTTCTTCCAAAACAGCCAAAGACCCAAACAGCCGGATTAACAAAAGCCTACGGGCGTGGAATTGCTGAGATGGCGAAACCTATTGCTGATGACGAAACGCGGATGGCTAAGTTTGGCAATTTAACGCCAGACGAAAAACGCAAAGAACGTGCAAAACAACGGGCAGAATTAGAATCGGCTACTAGTGAGCGTGAGCGTCCTTTGGGTAGTCGTATTATGGATAAGCTGGGTGCTACTTTTGGGCAACCGGCTAATGAAAAAGTTCGTGAACAAGCCGCCGCCGCAGATACGGCACGCCGAGAATCTCGGTATCAAACTGCAAAGCAACGTGCTGAGATGTCTGACCAAGAGCTTGAAAAAGAACCAACTCTATATGGTACGGACAGGGTTATAAAGCTCAAAGACAACCCCCTAAAGATGGCTAAAGGCGGTTCCGTAGGTTCCGCCTCCAAACGCGCTGACGGTTGTGCCCAACGCGGTAAAACTAAAGGTAAGATGAGGTGAATGTGGAACACACGATCTGGAACGCAGTTCTTTCGGTAGGTGTCAGCGTTGTCGGGTTCTTCCTCAAGAGCATGTATGACGAGATAAAACGCCTTCAAGTACTGATTAACAAGACCCGCGAAGAAGTCGCCAAAGAGTATGTGACCAAGACACAGCTAGACGCAGACATTAACCGCATCTTTGATCGGCTTGATAGACTTGAAGCTAAGATTGACAGACTGGTAGAGAAGCATGCCTAGTACGTCAAAGAAACAGCACAATTTCATGGAGGCTGTAGCCCACAGCCCCGCCTTTGCTAAGAAGGCCGGTGTTCCTCAGTCCGTGGGCAAGGACTTCTCAGCGGCTGACAAAGGTCGTAAATTTGGTAAAGGTGGTGAAATGAAAAAAGGTTACGCGGAAGGCGGTATGCCTATGGTCAACAAGGGCGGCAAGATGGTCCCTAGTTTTGCGGCTGATGGCGTAGGTAAGATGGCTAAAGGCGGCATGGCCGAGTCGAAGAAAATGGTTGGCAAAGAAGTAGCCTTCATGAAAAAGAAGGGTGCCCCTGCCGCTATGATTAAGCACGAGAAAGCCGAAATGGGTATGAAGAAGGGCGGCGGCGTCAAGAAAATGGCTGCTGGCGGGTCTGCTTCTTCGCGTGCAGATGGCTGCGCCGTTAAAGGCAAAACCAAAGGTAGAATGCTCAAAAACGGCGGCAAAGCCTGTTAAGGAAATATCATGGCAACTGGACAAGCTGAAATTTACACCGCTGGGATGGGCCAACCCCCAATGCCGGATGAAGGCCCAACGAAGCCAATGCCACCACTGGCACGCAAGCGTAAGCCCAAGCCTAAGTCACCCGACTCGGATATTTATACCGCCGAAAAAGGCCAGCCTCCAATGGACTACGAAGGTCCAACGACTCCGGCCATGCCCAAGAAAGGTAAACCAATGTTTGCCAAAGGCGGTTCGGTTTCCAAGCGTGCTGATGGTTGCGCCCAGCGTGGCAAGACTCGCGGAAAGATGTGCTGATATGGCAACGTCGAAACCTGTTGGTAAAGTAACTAAATCGTTAGAAAAAGCCGGGTTTTACGAAGCAGATAAACCCAAGCGGCTAAGTATTATCAATAAAGTTACAACTAAGCCCCAACGGATAGAGATGGTTGATAAATTGTTTTTAGCCAAAAAAGCTAAAGGTAAGTCAAAATGAGAGCAAGTCGGGGTATGGGGGACATCAACCCATCTAAAATGCCCAAGCCAAAGGTAATCCGCCGGAAGGACAACCCCGACTCTGTTGATATGTACGCTAAGGGCGGCGGGGTAAATGCTGCCGGTAACTACACAAAACCCAGTCTGCGTAAGCGGATTGTGTCTCAGGTGAAAGCTGCTGCTACTCACGGCACAGGTGCAGGTCAATGGTCAGCCCGTAAAGCCCAGCTTGTTGCTAAGAAGTATAAAGCAGCGGGTGGGGGGTACCGAGATTGAAGCCGCCGCAGCAGTCTCTTAAAAACTGGGGCGATCAGAAGTGGCGCACCAAGAGCGGTAAGCCTTCTAGCAAAACCGGAGAACGGTATCTGCCAGAAGCGGCGATTAATAGTCTTAGCTCCGCAGAATACGCGGCGACAACCAAAGCCAAACGTGAAGGCAAGAAAGCGGGTAAGCAGTTTGTAGCGCAACCCAAGTCAGTAGCAAAGAAAACGGCTAAGTTTAGATAATGACTACTTCCGGCACTTCTGGTTTTGATCTTGACTTCACGGAGTTAGCCGAAGAAGCGTGGGAACGCGCTGGTCGGGAGATGCGGTCGGGTTACGACCTGCGTACTGCTCGCCGTTCCATGAACCTGATGACTGTCGAGTGGCAGAATCGCGGTATCAACATGTGGACGATTGATCAGGGGTCATTCATTATGACTCCCGGTCAGAACACTTACGCCCTGCCGATAGACACGATTGATCTGCTAGAGCACGTAATTCGCACGGGGGCGAACGATCCTTCGACTCAGTTTGACCTGACAATCTCACGGATCAGTGTTTCTACCTACGCTAGTATTCCTAACAAGATTACTCAAGCCCGCCCTATTCAGGTTTGGGTTCAGCGGTTAAGTGGGGAGATTTCCCCTACGGGCGCGACTCTTAGCACCACCATTACTAGCACTACCACTACTATCGTACTTAGCTCGGTAGTTAACCTCCCCACTACTGGGTTTATTAAGCTAGATAATGAGATCATTAACTACGGATACACCTCAGGGAATACCCTATACAACTGTTTCCGTGGGCAAGCTAACACAACCGCAGCAGCACACACTGCCGGTGTAGCGATTTATAACCCTAACCTTCCAGCCGTTACTGTTTGGCCTACTCCAGACGGTTCGCAGACCTATCAGTTCTTGTACTGGAGGATGCGTAGGATTCAGGATTCGGGTACGGGGGTTAACACAGCAGACATTAACTTCAGGTTCCTGCCTTGTCTAGTGGCGGGGTTGGCGTACTATATTGCTATGAAAGTGCCGGAACTGATGGATCGGTTACCGATGCTAAAGCAAGCGTACGATGAACAGTTTGATATTGCTGCTGCCGAAGATAGGGAAAAAGCTCCAATTCGGTTTGTCCCGAGGGCATTTCGCGCTGGTAGGGGGTAGTTGTGAGTAACCGGTTTGCTGCTGGCTACAAAGCAATTGCCGAATGCGATATATGTGCATTTAGGTATAAACTACACCAGCTTCGTAAGCTGATTATCAAGACCAAGGTTACTGATATTAAGGCTTGCCCAACGTGTTGGGTTCCAGATCAACCGCAGTTACAATTAGGGATGTTCCCAGTAGATGATCCGCAAGCGTTGCGGAGTCCGCGTCCAGATTTATCCCTAAATAGGAATAGCCGAGGGTCACGAGATATTCAGTGGGGTTGGGCACCGGTTGGCGGTGGTAGGGGGTTTGATGATCCACTAACACCAAACTACTTGGTTGCAACGACATACGTTGGTACAGTAACGGTTACGACATCATAGGAGTCCGACATGGACAAGAAAGAAGTTAAAGCTATCGCGGATACGGAAGTCCGTGCCCACGAGAAGAAACTGCATCCCGGTGCCAAGAAGATGAAAGCCGGTGGTCCAACCACGGCTGATCGCGCTAAGTACGGGAAAAATATGTCTCGCGCCATGAACCAGCGCGGTAGCGCACGGGGGAAGTGATGGCTACATATAGCATGAAGAAAGGCGGTAAGGAAGTTGGCCCCGCTTCGACATACGCAGAACCGCATACCATGACCGGTGCAGATATGGACATCGACGCGCACATCAAGGCTCATAATGCCAAAGATAATGTTGATGAACTCTGTATGAGCGTGAGCGGCTACAAGAGCAAGCCGTATCCAGAACCAAAAACAACTGGTATCAAAATGCGTGGGGTTGGCGCTGCTACTAAAGGCACAATGTCCCGGGGTCCGATGGCATGAACTACACCGAGTTGTGTGCCAACATTCAAGACATCACGGAGAATACGTTCACCGCTGATCAATTGGCTATGTTCACGCAACAGGCGGAACAGAAGATCTACAATACAGTTCAGATCGCTAACCTGCGAAAGAACGTAACCGGCTTAACGACGACTAGCAACAGTTACTTGTCTTGCCCGACTGATTTTTTGTCTGTTTATTCGATGGCTGTTATCGACGCAGCGGGAGCGTATTCATACCTCCTAAACAAGGATGTGAACTTTATCCGTGAAGCGTACCCCTCTCCCACAAGTATCGGTACACCTAAGCATTACGCTATTTTTGGGCCGCTTTCAAGCAACGTAAACGAACTTTCGTTTATTCTCGGGCCAACCCCCGATGCGGCATATAGTATCGAGTTGCATTACTATTACTATCCACCGTCGATTTCTACCGCTAACACGTCTTGGCTTGGGGACAACTTTGATTCTGCTCTGCTTAACGGTGCGTTGATCGAAGCCATTCGGTTTATGAAGGGCGAGCCGGATACCATTGCTAATTACGAGAAGTTGTATCTATTGTCGATTCAGTTGCTCAAGCAGTTGGGTGATGGTAAGCAGCGTCAAGATGCGTACCGTAGTGGTCAGTATCGTCAACCGGTGTCCTGATGGCTATTATCCAAACCCAGACGACCAGCTT